>Ga0209099_1000056_pt1 | contig 121985 bp, 124 predicted proteins | sample AD_JPNHW2_MetaG_FD_184430 | JGI IMG/M metagenome (GOLD analysis project Ga0209099, IMG submission 184430) | Active sludge microbial communities of municipal wastewater-treating anaerobic digesters from Japan - AD_JPNHW2_MetaG (SPAdes) (version 2) | ecosystem: Engineered > Bioreactor >...
TAGCAAACAAAATCTCTCCAGCTGTAGGATACTTCGGTCCTATCACTAGAGCTCTTGTAAATAGTTTGAATAATTAAAACTTTAAAAACTAACCAAAAAACACTCAGGAAGTCCTGAGTGTTTTTTAGTGTGTTTAGAATTTTTTTTAATTAAATATTTTCTTCTTTAACATTTTCTGCTTTGTCTATAAACAAAACTCCGTTTAAGTGGTCAGTTTCATGTTGGAAAGCTTGAGCGAGCAAACCACTGGCGCCTCTGGTAAATTTCTTTCCGTGTTCATCATAGGCTGTTACTGTAGCTTTTTTTGATCTATATACTTCGCCATATGCCCATCTTACTGAAAGACAACCTTCTGGCATCCATTCTTTTTCACGAGATAGTTTAGAAATTTTTGGATTTATAAAAACTAAATCTTTTGGAAGCACTGCATCTTTTGGGACTCCTTCGCCCCTAATAAAATCTTTATGGAACATTTTTCCAGCGATAACAAAAATTCTTAATGCATAACCAATTTGTGGAGCCGCGATAGCCACGCCGTCATCTTGGGTTTTTAAAGACTCTGACATTTCTTTTATGATTTTTTGTATTTTAGGAGAAGTGATATCTTTAACTGGAACTTCTTTTGCTATTTCGCGTAGAACTTTTTCCTCCCTTTGAACTATTTCTTTCATTTTATTGTTTGTTATTTTTTATTTCAGTTCTTTTAGATAATCCAAAAGTTTTGCCAATTTTACTGTGTTTTGGGATCTATTAGACATATCACGAACAATAACAGAATCTTCTAATGCTTCTTTTTGTCCAAAAATTAGAGTATATGGAATTTGTAGTTTTTCTGCGATTGCCAACTGTGCACCCAAACTGTCTTTCGATAAAGATTGTGCTATTGGAATGTGCGCTTTTCTTAATATTTCAATAATGTTTAAACTTTTTAGTTTTGCCTCTGCTCCCAATTGAATGAAATATATTTTTGGTTTTTTTATAATTCTTGGAGAAAGTTTTTTATACCAAGGGGCAGCAACAACCCTGTCTACACCAACTGAAAATCCAACAGCTGGGATATCTTTTTTGCTACCAAGTTGTTTTGCGAGATAATCATATCTTCCGCCACCAGCAATTGCTATTGGTCCGCCTTCTTCTGTTCCTTTTTCTTCTATCACTTCAAAAACTGTTCTTGTGTAGTAAGACAAACCGCGTACAAGATTTTTGTTTATATTATACGGTATTCCCATTTCTTCTAAATATTCTAAGACTTCTTTGAAATGCTTCTTACATGAAGAACACAAAAAGCTGACAGAATCAGGAGCGCCTTCATTAATTTCTTTTGTTTTTGGATCTTTTGAATCTAAAATTCTCAATGGATTTTTCTTTAATCTTTCTCTATCTACAGCAGGTAAATCTTTAAGATGTTTTTTGTAATAACTTACAAGCTCTTTGATGTAAGCGCCACGACATTCTTTATCTCCAATTGAATTTATGTCTATAGAAATATTTTCAGCCCCAGCTTCTTTCAAAATACTTACTCCGGCTTTTATTACCAAAGCATCCATGATACTTTTATCACTACCTAAAGAGTCTAAATCAAATTGCCAAAATTGTCGGTATCTTCCAGCTTGAGGATTATCGTGTCTAAAACTTGGACCATATTGGTAAAACAACACTGGCTGAGGAAGATTTTGCATGCCGTGCTCTATATAAGAGCGCATGAGTGGGGCAGTGTGTTCGGGTCTTAATGCCAAATGATCTCCGCCTTTTGTTTTGAGAGAATATATTTCTTTATCAACAATATCTGTGCCTTCGCCAATTCCAGAAGTGAACACTTCTTCTTGTTCTAAAATTGGAGTTTCTATCGGCTTGAATCCGTAATAAACTGCAACTTCTTGTGCTTTTTCAAAAAAACCTTGGAAGTTATAATATTCCTGATTCATTATGTCACGGGTGCCTTTTGGTGTCGTGAAATTTTTGTCTTGTTTTTTAGCTGTTTTTTTAGGAGTTGTTTTTGTTGTCTTACTCATAATTTAGTTATCTTCTAATTTTAATAATAAAAATAAATTATTTTAATTTAATAATGTATGTTCACCTGGGAATACGCTTACTTTGGATATTGGTAGTAATCTTAAAAATGCTCTACCGACTAGTAATTTTTTTGGAACAGGACCCCAAAATCTAGAATCTGAACTATTTGTTCTGTTGTCTCCTAGGACAAAATATTCGTCATCTTGTAATTCATAATGTCCGATATCTTTTGAAATATTTTTTATGAAAGAGTCATCTATTTCAAATCCTTCTGGATTTTCTTCGTTTGTGATAGTTACTTTTCCATTCTTTATATCAACAATTTCGTTTGGTAAGCCAATGATCCTTTTTATGTAATATTTTTTTGTATCTAACGGATATTTAAAAATTACAACATCGCCTCTGTTTATGTTTCCTAATTTGTAAGAAATTTCATCTACGATTAAATACTGCTTATCTTCAAAAGTAGGGAACATAGAAGAACCTGACACTACAAACGGCTGAGCGATAAAAATCCTTATAGGAACAACTATCGCAATTGCAAGAAGCGCAAAGCGTGCTAATTCCCATAATGAACGCCCAGTAGATTCTACTTTTTCCTCTGCTTTTAAATTTTTTTCATTTTCCATCCTACTATTTTATCACAAAAAGCTATTGACACAAGCATATAATATATTGTCTAGTTAAAAGTTGCCAGAAAAAGAGATAAAATTTTGTTATTATTAAAAATATGAATCCCGTTAGAAATCGCAGTCGCAGATTTTAACGGGAAAGTATTTTAATTATTATTGACTGCGACATATTTCTAACGGGATGAAATTAGTTGTTGGACTGGGAAATCCAGGAGAAGAATATGAAAATACACGTCACAATACTGGTTGGATTGTGCTCGATTTTATGTTGGGAAAAAAAGTTGACTGGCAAGGAAGCAAACATACAAAATTACTCTTTTATAAAGATTCTATTTCTGGTAAACCAGTTGAATATATTAAACCTACTACATTCATGAATAATTCAGGTGTTGCAGTCGCACATGTGAAAGATAAACATAAATTAAATTTAAAAGATATTGTAGTGATTTATGATGATATGGATTTGCCTTTGGGTAAAATAAAAATTTCTTTCAATAGATCATCAGGTGGGCATAACGGCGTTAACTCTATAATAAAGTCATTAAAGACAGAAGAGTTTACTAGAATAAGAGTTGGAGTTTCTCCGACCACACCGAGTGGCAAAATAAGAAAACCAAAAGGGGAAGAAGCTGTTTTAAAATTTCTGATGGGAGAATTCAAGAAACCAGAATTAGATGAGCTTAAAAAAATATCTAAAAAAATTGCAGAAATAGTAGAAGTTATTTTTACAGAAGGGAAAGAAAAAGCGATGAGTTTGTATAATTAAAATACAATTTCTTACCAAAATTTCCTTTATTAACAAGGTTTTTTACTCTTGACTTTTCTATCTAAATATACTACTATTTAGCTTGTAAACTGCTCTTTTTATATATTCATAATTTTAAGTTTTTAGATGGGGATTAGTGAATCATCTTGGTTTATTTTTGTAATTCAAGATGATTTACTAATCTTCTAATTATTAATTTTTAAATTTAAAACTATGAAAAATTTAATTAAATTAATGTTTTCAATTTTGATATCTATAGCAATATTCTTTTTTTTCATGCTGTGTGGGGAATGGGATTTTGTTAATACTTTAATAATGAGTGTGTTAGTATCTTTTTCCGTTAATATAGCAATATTTCCAGGTTATTCTTCGGGCGATGTGAGGTTCCTAAATGCTGTTATTTCATTAATTGCAATAGATATATCTTTGTGTGGCGTGCCGAATTCCATGGGTGAAATGAGTAAAACAATTTTACAGGGCGTTTTGTTTTACTTTGTGATGCTTTTTGCATTGGTACTGGCAATTATTGAGAGACCTAAAAAATAATAAATATTAATCCACTTTGTGGAAAGAGAAAAAATCCTCTTTCGTTACACAAAGTGGATTTTTTCTTTCCAATTTTTTATATCTCTTTCACTCCCTCTATAATTATACTTTTTTCACCATTTCTGATAGAAACTTTTCCAGTCAGAGCGATGCATTTTTCTGAGACTAAAACATCAGCTGAACTTTGGAATAATCTTGGAAAAGCAACTGCTTCTATTGAGTCATTCAAGTCTATTATTTTTATAAAAGCCATACGTTCGTTCTTTTTTGTCATAACTTGTCTGACCGTTTCTATCATACCGCCAAAAGTTACCGGTTTGTTTTCTCCAAATTCTTCTTTGATTTTTTTGATATTTATTTCTTTCTTTTCTAATTTGTCACGAATTCTGTCTAATGGATGTCCTGAAATATATAAACCCAACAATTCTTTTTCCCAAGCCAATCTTTCTTGTTTTGTTTCTTCAGGTTGTGGAGTTAAGTCTAATTTTGTTTTTATTCCGCCAACTGAACCAAATAGAGAAGTTTGAGCAGATGAAGTTTTTATTTCTTTATTAAAAGCGAGCAATCTTTCTAAATTTCCAATAATATCATTTCTTTTTCCGAAATCATCCATTGCTCCTGATTTTGCCAAAGCTTCAACGGATTTTTTGTTTAAATTTTTGTGATTTACTCTTTCAAAAAAATCTTCTATTGATTTATATTTGCCGTTCTTCTTTCTTTCTTCTATTATCGCATTAGCAATATCGGTGCCGAGATTTTTTATAGTATAGAGCCCAAAACGAATAGTTCTTCCTTCTTTGTGATCAGAGCCTTTTATAATAGTAAAATCACCGAAACTTTCGTTTATGTTTGGTGGCAAAACTTCTATGTTCATTTTTTTACATTCTGTTACTATTTCAGCAATTTTTTCTACATCACCAGATTCTGAAGTCAAAACAGCAGTCATATATTCTACTGGATAATTAGCTTTCATGTATGCTGTTTGATATGCAACGAAACCATAACTTGCTGCGTGCGCTTTGTTGAATCCGTAACCTTGAAATGGTTCGAAAAGCTTCCATATTTCTTCTGCTTTTTGTTTTGTCAGGCCGCCATGTTTTTGACAACCGTCCACGAATTTAACATGCTGTTTGGCCATTTCTTCTGGAATTTTTTTACCAACAGCTTTTCTGAATTTATCTACTTCACCCCAAGAATATCCTGCGACTTCAATAGCCGTCATGAGCAAGTCATCTTGATAAACCAACACACCAAAAGTTGTGTCTAGAAAATTTTTCATTTTTGGATGCATATATTCAGGTTTCTTTTTGCCATGCTTTCGGTCCATGTATTCCTGAATGTTATCCATCGGTCCGGGGCGATAAAGAGCCACCATCACATTTATGTCATGAATGTTAGTTGGTTTCAGCTCTTTCAAAGCTTTCGTCATACCGCCGCCGTTTAGTTGAAAAAGTCCCATTGTTTCTCCTTTTGCCAGCATAGCGAAGGTTTTTTTGTCATCTAATGGAATTCTATCCATATCTATGTCTATGTTGTAAATTTTCTTTACAAGCTTTACGGCAAGCGCCAAAATAGCTAAGTTTCTTATTCCAAGAAAATCAAATTTGGGCAAACCGGCGTCTTCAATACTATACATGTCATACTGCGTGATAATATTTCCACCTTTTGGGTCATACTGAATTGGAGTAAATTCATAAAGAGGTTTTGGTGCCATCACAACTCCAGCTGCATGCACAGAAATATGTCTAACACAGCCTTCCATTTTTTTTGCTAAATCTATTATTTTTTTTGTGTCTGGTTCTTTTTTGTATGCTTCTTTTAATTCCGGAACAAGCTCCATCGCGTGATCAATAGTCATCGGCATTCCTTGTGAACCGAGGGGAATCATGCTTGAAATTCTGTCTCCAACAGCGTATGGATAACCAAGCGCACGAGCAACATCACGAATAGAACCTTTTGCCATCATTGTGCCGAAAGTACCGATTTGGGCAACTTTGTCTTCGCCGTATTTACTTTTTGCGTAAGCAATAACATCTTCACGACGATTATCAGCATAGTCCATATCGATATCGGGCAATGATGGTCTTTCTGGATTCAAAAATCTTTCGAAAGGCAGTTTATAGGCGATCGGATCAACTTTTGTAATTCCAGTTAAATAAGTAGTTAGAGATCCAGCGACCGATCCTCGAATATTTGTATAGATTCCATTTTCACGAGAAAATTTTAACAAGTCAGAAACCACCAAAAAGTAAGTAGGATATCCTTTTTGTTTAATAATTTGCAGTTCGTATTCTAGTCTGTCTATGTATTCTTTTGTCTGTGGTAATCCTCGAAATTCAAAACCTTTGTAAGCCAAATCTCTTAGCATTTGGTCAGCTGTTGTATCTTCTGGAATAGGGAAATCTGGAAAATAAGCTTTACCCAATTCTAAATCATACTCTTCGCACATATTTGCAACAATTTCTGTATTATGAACCGCTTCCGGAACATCTTCAAAATATTTCAAAGCAGTCTTTTCGTCTATCAAAGAAAAATCATCTACACCGAATTCTAATCCCGTTCCTTCTTTTCCGCTTATTACTCCAGTATTCACCGCAAGCAAAGTGTTGTGTGCATCTTGATCTGAAATACAAGAATAATGCGAGTCTTGCCCGGCGACTACAGGAATTTTAAATTTTTTTCCTAGAGCTACTATGCCATCTCGAAGTTTTTTGTCGTTCTCAATATGAGGATGTGAGTGTACTTCTAAAAAATAATTTTCTTTCCCAAAAATCTCTTGATGTTCTTTTATTAATTCTTCTGCTCTTTCTAAATTATCTGCAATCACAGCTTGAGAAAGTTGGCTGCCCATACAACCAGACAAACAAATAATTCCTTCAGAATATTCGTGCAAAATTTCTTTATCCATGCGTGGTTTGTAATAATAACCTTCAAGGTTGGCAAGAGTAACAAGACGCATTAGATTTTTGTATCCCGTTTTGTTTTTTGCCAAAAGTGTTAAGTGATATCTTTTATTATCTATGCCAGGTTCTTTGTCTTTTCGTCCACGTTCTGCGATGTATGCTTCAACTCCGATGATAGATTTGATTCCTTCTTTTTTTGCGAGTTTATAAAATTCAATTGCACCGTACATGTTGCCGTGATCTGTAATAGCAACAGCAGTCATTTTATTTTTTTTTGCAATATCAACAATGTTCTCAATTTTAGAAAGCCCGTCTAGTAGGGAATAATGCGAATGTGTATGAAGATGCACAAATTTTGAGGCCATTGCACATATAATAACACAAAAAAGTTATTAAAAAAATTTGTAAGAAAATGCTTGACTTTTCACTTGAATTTGGTATAGTTATAACAAACCTTCGAAATTTGTCAATAAATAAATATAAATAATAATCATTAAATCCAGAAACAATGAAAAAATTAATGTTATTTTTCGCAACGGCCCTTTTTGTGGCCTGCTTCTTTGTGCCGGAAGTATCGATGGCACAGTACACAACGGCCGGTTCTACGGCCAAAAACACAACGCAAAAATCAGGTAAATCTGACAAAAGCGGTGGAGGATATTCTGTTACAGGTGTGCCACTTGAATTTTCTGGCTCGATTAGAAGGCCGTTCAATGTTGGTGCTGGGATTCAGTTGTCTAACGGAACAACCAAACACATGGTTACAGCTTTAGCCGATGTTGGTATAAATTTCCTCGGCAAGCAGTTCTTGGGTGTTCATGCTATGTATCATCCAAATAAATGGTTTGGTGTCGGGCTTTTTGAATACATTACGTTCGGCCAGAACATGAGTGTGGGATATGGATTTGAAACGGGAGACCTCTTTGGTTTTAGTTTTCTGTCCAGAAATACATTTGGTTTACGAACCGAGTTTTCGATTCCAATACCGCTTCGTGGAGACGCCCCGTACCGGCATAAATTTACTTTGTATTTAGAACCGTTTGGTGTATATCATGATCGACATTCAAGACATAATTGGAGTACTCCGAAGCAACATTACGAGATTGGATTGTCGTATACTTATGCAATCCCAATTGGTGGCGGCGGTAAAAAAAAGAAATAGTCCTGCTAGGACTAGTTGGTTGACAATGATTGATGACGCGTAGCAGATGAATCTGTTGCGCGTTTTTTTTTATTTCTTTTTCCCAATATTTTATTTTAATTATTTGATACTAAAAAACTTGAAACTATTGCCGCAGTTTCTGCACGCAAAGTTAATTTGCCAAGTGATGCAATTTTAAAATTTAAATTTTTCATTTTTTTTATTTCGTTATCAGTCCAACCACCTTCGGGTCCGATAAAAATATTTATTTTTTCAAAATCATTTAAATTTATTTCAGAAAATTTTTCACCTGAGATATCAAATAAAATATTTAAATCTGTCTTATTAATTAACTCTAAACTTTTTTCAAAACTAACTGGTTCAGAAATTTCTGGCACAATACTTCTGCCGGATTGTTCAGATGCTTCTTTTGCAATTTTTTCTAATCTATCTAATTTCAAACCTGTTTTGATCGTTCTGTCTGTGATGATTGGCACTATTTTTTTAATTCCGCATTCAGTTGCTTTTTGTACTACTAGTTCAAAATTTTCTTTTTTCAAAACTGCGCAGAATAGTGTAGTTTTTTTATTTTCTTCTAATTTCTCTATTTTTTCTATTTCTACTAAAACAGTATTTTTACTTAAATTCTTAACTTTTCCAATTCCAACAGCGCCCTTACCGTCAGAAAGTTCTATTTTTTCACCAATTTCAAATTTTAATACTTTTATAACCTGATGCGCTATTTCACCAGTTATTTCTAGTTCTTTATTATTTAAATCAAAATTTTGGTCTATAAATCTGTGGATTTTCATCCCGTTAGAGATAGGAAGCGCCTAATCTATTTCTAAGATAACGCCTGCCCATTCCCGATTTTAAATATAATTCTCTCGACCTTGCTTTTTCTTCTGATAAACACGCTTCGTAATAAATAATTATGAATGGGCCTCTTCCTTTCGTGTAGGTAGATTTTCCAGTATTATGCTGGATAAGGCGCTTCCGTAAGTCGCTCGTACTTCCTGTGTAAATTTTACCATCTTTCTTGCTTTTTAAAATATAAGTGTAATAAAACATATATGATCTCTAACGGGATTCATGTTTTTATATTAGCATATTTTTGTTGGTATTTGGTATAATAGATGTATGAAATTATTCAATAAAAATAACAAAATTAAAGTAGGAATTAATGGTTTTGGTCGTATCGGCCGAGCTTTTTTGAAAGTAGCTTGGGATAGACCAGAAATTGAAATAATAGCCGTAAACGATTTGGGCGACGTTCAGAATATGGCTTATTTATTAAAACACGATACTGTATATAGAAATTGGAATCATGATATAAAAGTTGAAGGTCAGGAAATAATTATAGACGGGAAGAAAGTAAAAGTTCTAGCAGAAAAAGATCCAGCAAATTTGCCATGGAAAGATTTGGGCGTAGACGTGGTTGTAGAATCAACTGGATTATTCACTTCTTATGATAAAGCAGAAGCGCATATAAAAGCTGGAGCAAAGAAAGTTGTGATATCAGCACCAGCAAAAGGCGGAGATGACAGTGTGCACGGTGAGACTATCTTGTTGGGAGTGAACGAAGAAAAATTTGGAACTTGTGATGTGACTTCAAATGCTTCTTGTACAACAAATGCTGCTTCACCACTAATCGCAATTTTACACGAAGTTTTAGGAATAGAAAAAGCAATTTTAAATACAGTGCACGGATATACTGCATCGCAAGGAATAGTTGATGGTCCAAACAAAAAAGATTTCCGAGAAGGTCGCGCCGCAGCACAAAATATCGTGCCTTCTTCAACTGGTGCAGCGATTGCTGTGACAAAAGCATTTCCTGAACTAACTGGACTTTTCGATGGAATTTCTCTAAGAGTTCCAGTTCCAGCTGGTTCTATTGCAGATGTTACTTTCATTTCTAAAAAAGAAACAACAGTAGAAGAAGTAAATAATGTTTTGAAAAAAGCTGCGCGAGACAAAAGATGGGAAAAGATTTTTGCAGTGACAGAAGAAGATTTGGTTTCGTCAGATATTTTGGGCGAATCCCATGCGTCAATTGCTGACTTGAAGATGACACGAGTTGTCGGTGGAAATTTGGTAAAAGTTCTTGGCTGGTATGACAATGAAATGGGGTATACTTATACATTAGTGGATCATGTGGTTAAAACAGGGGGAAGTATTAAATAATATGAAAAAAATAACTATCGTATATAAAAAAGCAAAAGCATGGTTGTTTAGAGATGGTTTGGAGCTTAATAAACATTGGTGGCATAGATTAATAAAAGTAATTTTTTTAGTATTGTTTTTTTTAATAACCATTGGTTCTTATATAATGTTGATATCATATCCAAATGATACGGAACTTTTAAGCAAACATAATATACATATAAATAATACTTTATATAAATACACGGAAAACTACAATGGAGAAGATTATGAGAATACTATTCCAAAATTTTTTGAACAGAAAGGAAGTTTCGGCGTTTTATTAAATAATAAAATTGAATATATTTCTTTGCATTCTTTAGGCAAATCTTTTTGCCTTAAAGCGCCAGAGAAGTATCAAGATAATATAATCAAAATTTTTTATGAAGATTATAAAAATCAATTAGGTTATAAAAAGATTGCTATGAATATTGAAGATTTTAGTAATATAACGCAAGATAAAATCTTTAAAGATTCAACTAGGAAATGTTTTATAAATGACTCAAATATTTATGATAAAGATTTTAAAGAGATAAAAAACTTATCGGCTAATATCATAAACTATAGAGCGAATGCTTTATATTATATAGAAGTTGCAATTATAATTCCTCTGATGGCATTAGTGTCTTTTGTATTGTTCGCTTTGGTTTATTATCATTTAATTTTATATATAGCATATGGAAATAGAAAAAAATAATAAGATGAAAATATACATAGGCACAGATCATGCAGGGTTTGAATTAAAAGAAAAATTAAAAGTGTATTTGGAAGAACTTGAATTAGGTTACGAAGTTCAAGATTTCGGCGCTTTTAATTTAGTAGAAGATGACGATTATCCTGATTATGTAAAACAAGTTGCTGAAGCCGTTGCAAAAGATAAGGGCAGTTTTGGAATAGTTTTGGGTGGTTCAGGACAAGGTGAAGCAATGTGTGCTAACAGAACAGAAGGTGTGCGGGCTGCGGTTTTTTATGGGCAGGAAGAGATGAAAAATGGTGAGAATAAAAATTCTGAAACTTTTGAAATAGTGAAATTGGCACGTCTGCATAATGATGCAAATGTTTTATCTATCGGTGCAAGATTTGTAACAGAAGATGAAGCTAAGTTTGCTTGCGAATTATTTTTAAGCACGAAATTTTCAGAAGAAGAAAAGCATGTTAGAAGAATAAATAAATTTTAATATGTTTAAAATAGAACTACCAAATTTTAAGAAAAAAATTCCTATTGGAAATAAAGACGATGTAGAAAATATCGTAGATAGTATGAGTCCTAAAATTAATGATATTTTAGAAAAAGTTAAGACTGATATAGAAAATTGTAAGTTCGATGCAATCATCGGAGATGATGTCTCTGGTAGAGTTCCAGCTTTGGCTTTTCATGAATTTCTCGGCAATGAGTATAAAAATAAAAATGTTGAAAAGCCGCAAATATTATTTATTGCGGGGCTTGGAGAAACTAAAGATGTTGAAAAATTTCAGTTAGACATAAAGGAGCATTTAATGAAAAATTTGAAACATGATCCATCAAAAGAAGTATTGCTTGTCACTGATTTTATTGGTTCCGGAAGAACTATTCAGTGTTTATTAAATGCATTGGAAGAGCTTAATATTTCATATAAAGTTGCTACTTTGGGTTTTGGTAATGTAGATAATCATATTAATGAGATTGATTTAGAAAAATATGCAATAGGGAATGGGGGAATTCCTAATATTTATGCAAGAAAAGATATGTCTGGGATATATAAAAAAAGTGGAGAAATAATTTCTTCTTCAATGGCAGATAGGGTGTCAAAAAAAGATAGACTTGATTTAAGAGAGATAATAAAAAGAACGCGTAGTCAAGTAAAAGAATTAGCAAAAAATATGCAAGAAAATTTCGATAGATTAAAAGAAAATAAATAATAATATATGATTGAAGTAATCCCGGCAGTTTTGTCACAAAATTATGAAGATATGAAAAACAAAATCGCGCTTGTGCGTGGAATTGTTCCAGTTGTGCAGATAGATTTGTGTGATGGAGTTTTTGTAAAGAATAAAACTTGGCCTTTTACTACTGGTGGCGCTGATGATATGAATTTTCACAGAATTATGAATGAAGAAGAAGGCATGCCTTTTTGGGAAGACATAGAATTTGAATTAGATCTCATGGTTGCAGATGCTGTAGAAAATTTTGATATTTATACAAAACTTGGACCGAAAAGAGTTGTTTTTCATGTTGAAGCTGTAGGTAATTTGAATGAGTTTAAAAACTTTTTAGAAGGCATGGATGTGTATATTCGTGATTCTATTCAGATGGGAATTGCAATCAATGTAGATACTGAAATTACAGAGCAGGTTTTGAGTTTGATAAACCATGTAGATTTCGTGCAGTGTATGGGAATTGAAAAAATTGGTTTTCAAGGGCAAGATTTTGATGAAAGAGTTTTGGAGCAGATTAAGAAACTAAAAGAAAAATATCCTGATCTGATTATTTCAGTAGATGGGGGAGTAAATCTAGACACAGCGCAGGAATTGGTAGATGCCGGTGTGAATAGATTAGTAGCTGGAAATGCTATTTTAAAATCAGTAGATATTCGAGAGACTATTAGCGAGTTCGAAAATTTAGGATAGTACACATCTTGACTTTTACTAAAATTAATGTTATTATTTTTAATAAATTTATTTAATTTTGTATCTTTTATTGTATAATCATTAAAAGAAAAAATTTGTTTTTTGAAATAGTTTTTGGTGAGTTTTTGTAGTAGATATTTTGTGTCTTTTACAAAAACTCACCAATTAAAATTTAAGAATATGGCAAAGGAAAAAGTTTCAAAAAAAGATCAGGTTTTGATTAAAAAAAATATCGCCTACATGGCAGAAGCTGAAAAAGCTTTTTATGCCAACAGGCGTAAAATGTATCAAAAGTAGCAAAAAGGGGCAAATGCCCCTTTTTTTTATTTCATTATTCTAGCTCTTCTGGAACGAATTTTTCTTTTATAACAACAATTTCTTCTTCGATTTCTACTGTCTCTTCTTCTTTTTTATCTTTATCGTAGCTTTTCTTTTTCTTTTTTTCTGGCGCAGGGTTTTTCTTGATGTCTTCATAGAATTTTGCAAAAGTTGTATTCATATAAGGAATCAACCAGAAAAATCCGATTCCTGCTGTTAAAATACATAAAAGTCCCCATCCGAAAAATCTCCAACTTAAACAAAATAGTTTCCATTTGTTGCCGCGCATCATTTTTTTACTACTGCGTAAAATATCCATTGGTTTCATTTTTGGATTTTCTACAAGAATGTAAAAAGTCATGGCATAGGAAAAACCAGCGATTATTCCTGGTACGATAAGTAAAAGAGACCACAACATAATAAACAGTACCATTAGAAGATAGGTTCCTACCGCTTTCCAAAAATTTTTAAAACCATCAAAAATTTGAGGAACTTCTGCTTTTTGGTTTTTTGAAATATTTAAAACAAATATTGTTAAACCAAGCATAAATGGTCCGGTAATAATAAGTTGTGCAATTGGCCCAACAGTTGGTATTGATCTTACCCCTACTGTGATAAGAATATACACAACAGAAACAGCGACAGCTGGCCACCATTTTCCTTTCAGTGATTCTTTTGCCTGTTGCATTAAAATTTTATTTTTTGTTTGCATAATAATTATTTAAAACTTGTTAATGTTCTTATTATAGCTTTTCTGATAGTTTTTATAAAGTTTTTTTAGTATAATTAGATTAACTTGTCCCGTACTAAAATCAGCGCGGGATAAATAAAGGTTTAAAATTATTAATTTAAATTTTAGTACTGGGATGGCTTTTTTGAATGATCAAAATCCCGAAGGAAAGCAAATCTTCCTACGGGACAAGAATAAAAGAACTAAAAATATATGGCATATTTAACAGATGATAAAATTTTAAAATTAAAAAAGATTGCTAATGAAATCAGACAAGATATTATTAAAATGCTTGCTGAAGCAGGTTCTGGACATACTGCTGGCGCGCTTGGCATGACTGATATTTTTACTTTGTTTTATTTTCATATTTTGAAGCATAATCCCAAAGATCCATTTTGGCCGGATAGAGATATTTTGGTTTTGTCTAATGGGCACATTTGTCCGGTTTTATATGCAACTCTTGCGCACGCTGGATATTTTGGTTTAGAAGAATTAAAAACTTTAAGAAAATTTGGTTCTAGGCTTCAAGGTCATCCGCATAGAGAATATTTAAACTTTTTAGAAACTTCTTCTGGACCACTTGGCTCTGGTTTGTCTCAGTCTGTCGGGATCGCGCTGGCTGATAGAATCGATAGAAAAAATAACGAAAGAAAAATTTTCTGTATTTTATCTGATGGAGAATTAGATGAAGGAAATACATGGGAAGGTTTCATGTTGGCAGGAAAAAATAAATTAAATAACCTAATAGTAATAATTGATAGAAACAAAATTCAGTTGAGTGGAAATACTGAAGATATAATGCCGCTCGAATCTTTACCAGAAAAATTTAAATCTTTTCATTGGAATGTTTTAGAAACCTCAGGACATGATTTTGGAAAAATTAACGAGGCAGTAGAAGAAGCAAAAGAAAGCAAAGAAAAACCGACCGTAATTATTGCGAAAACAATTCCAGGTAAAGGCGTAAAAGCTTGGGAAAATGATTACAGGTGGCATGGAAAGGCGCCAAGCAAACAAGAAGCAAAAATGGCGTTGAAAGAATTAGAAACAAATAAGCCGATATAGTTTAAATTATATGATAGAACAAATACTAAAGCCAAAATTTAATATAGAAGTTAGGGAAAACGGAGATGTTTATATTGTTTCTGGTGAGAAAGAAGATTTGATCGAATTTGCAATGAAAGTTGGTAAAGCTTTAGATGATAGTAATTTTTCATACAGGATAGAAGAAACAAAAGAAAGTTTAAGGCAGGGGAAAGACCAAAGACCGGGTGGTTGTTTTGGTTTGAGTATAATTAAAATGGGTGGAAAAGAAGTACTTATGATAGATAATAGAAATGCTAGGGGGTATAAGCCAATGACTGATCAGCTTGGTGAGGCGATTAAAAAAGCAAAACTAGAATCTAATTTATAATTTATGCTAAATCCAAAATTAAAACTAAACAGTAAATTATTTAACGAAGATGTAGAAAAAATTTCTACGCGTGAAGGTTTTGGCAAAGGCCTTGTGCAAGCGGGAGAGCAAGACAAAAATGTTGTGGCTCTTTGTGCCGACTTGAAAGAAAGCGTGCAGATGCATTTTTTTGCAGAAAAATTTGAGAAAGAAAATAAATTTATAGAAGTCGGTGTAGCTGAACAAAATCTTGTGACTACAGCTTCTGGTATGGCAAAAATGGGGAAAATTCCGTTTTGTGGTTCTTATGCAATTTTTTCGCCTGGGAGAAATTGGGAGCAAATCAGAACTACTATCGCATATAATGATATGCCGGTGAAAATCGTTGGAAGTCATACTGGCGTGACAGTTGGCCCAGATGGTGGAAGTCACCAGATGCTCGAAGATATTGCTTTGATGCGAGTGATGCCGAATATGGAAGTCTTCTCACCGTGTGATGCGATAGAAGCCAAGAAAATTACTTTGGCTATCAGTAAAACAAAAAAACCATCTTATTTAAGATTGGTTCGAGACAAAACACCTATTATTACAACGGAAGAAACACCGTTCAGGTTAGGAAAATCTGAAATTTTTTGGTTGCCAGAAATTGGTATTGCGCAAGTTGGAATCATCGCAACAGGTGAAATGCTTTATCATGCGATTCTTGCTGCGAAAGAACTTGAAGCAGAAGAAGGTTTAAAAGTGAAAGTTATGAATCTGGCTTCTATTAAGCCTGTTGATCAAGATGGAATAATAAAATTAGCAAGAGAAGCAAAATGTTTAGTAACAGTAGAAGACCACCAAGTTGCCGGCGGAATTGGTTCGTTGGTTTCAGAAATTTTGTCTCAAACTTATCCTGTGCCAATCGAGTTTGTTGGAGTAAAAGATAAATTTGGACAGTCTGGTACAACAAAAGAATTACTTAAGCATTATGGTTTAGACAAAGATGCTATCAAAAATGCAGTGAGAAAAGTTTGGAAAAGAAAATTTAATTAGAGTCTATTTGTTTTTTTATCTCGTATTGTTTTTTGTACAATTCTTTTAGTTTTATTCCAATTTCATCAAAAGAATATAATTCTTTTCGATCTTCCTGAAAAAATTTTGCAATTTCTTTGTTTAGACAAGCTAAATCTTCTTCTGCTAAAGATATTTGTTGTTCAGCCTCTTTAAATGTTCCTTCGTCTTCGGATAATTCTTTGACTTCTTTAAGTTCTTCTATTGCGTCTTTCATGTCTAAAAATAACTCCATTTTTTTTATTATATCTTGAAACGGAACTTCTCCCTCTGCTATTTTTTTTATAATTTCTTTATTTCCCTCCATGTTATTCATATTATTTTAAATATTTTTATTTTTTAATTTATTTTTTTAATTTTAAAATTTTCTGGCGCAGTTTTTAAATAAGCTTCTAGTTTTTTTCTAGAAAGTAAACCAGCTTGTGAACCGATTTTTTGTACTACGCTCATGGCGTTTATTGGTCCCCAAGCAAAAGCATTGAGAGGGGAAAGTCCTATTGCTAATCCAGCGGTGATTGAAGAAGAAAAAGCATCTCCGGCACCGGTTCTTTCTAGCGCTGGAGTTTTATCTGGGTAAATTGGAATTTGCCAGAGTTCGTTATTCAAATACATATAAGCGCCATTTGTACCGTCACTGATTGAAACTATTTTTGGACCTAAAGCATGAATTCCTTGAGATAATTCTAAAACATTTTTATTTTGAACGCCTAAAATTCTTTCAGCTTCTTCTAGATTACAGAAGAATATTTCAGTGTGTGCATAAATATCTTTTAGTTTTTCAGCGCCGAATTTCATTTGAAAAGTTCCAGGCTGAAAAGCTAATTTTGTTTCTGGATGTCTTTCCAAAAAATCTACTATTAGTTTATGATGCTCTAAAGAATTTTCAGCGAGAGAACTCAAATAAATCCAAGAAACTTTTGGAAGTTTTGGAAATTTATATTCAAACTCTGTGTGTTTAACCAAAATTGTTCTATCTGTGCCATACCAAAGCACATAGTGGTAATTTGTTTTTTTATTTTTTTCTATATTTACAAATTTTGTTTTTACTTTTTCTTTTTTTAAAACTTCTAAGCAATCTTTTCCATCTCTGTCATTTCCAATATTTGTAATTAGTGCAGAATTTAAACCAAGTCTAGAAGCGGCAACTGCTGCGTTTGGACTATTTCCAACAGCTGAGACGATTGTTACAGAATCAAAAGGAATTTTGTCCCCAAAACGAAAACATAATTCGTTGCTTTCTGGATTATCAATATTTTTATGAACGTGTGCATCGTTTAGCTTGATGAAAGCATCAATAGTCATGTCACCAATAGCTAAAAAATCTATCTTTTTCATCCTATTTAAAAAATTAATTTAATAAAATTTATTAGATTCTTGCTTTTCCCGCTATTTTTTAAACGGGACAAGTGTTATTATTATAACATATTAAAATTTTTTAAATAATTTATGTTAAAAAAGAAAATCAGTTTTGTCTTCGTGTTTTTTATTTTTGTTTTTTCGTTCAAAGTCGCCGGTGCCAGCGTGATTATTAACGAAGTGCAAGTTGGGGGAAGTTCTGCTACTGATGAATTTATCGAATTATACAATGACAGCAGTTCTGATATTGATTTAACAAATTGGTTTTTGAAAAAGAGAACGTCTTCTGGCGCTGAATATTCGCTTGTTGCGGCAAGCAGGTTGGAAGGAAAGACGATTCTAGCTGGTGGATATTTTCTTGTTGTGAATGAAAATGGTTATGTTGGAAATGTGCCAGCTGATGCAACTTGGGCAAGTTCCAACACTATCGCAAATAATAATCAAATTCTTTTGTATAGTCTGAGTGATCTGATGGACATGGCAAATCTAGGAACAGCAACTGACGGAAAAAGTTTTCAAAAAATTAATTCAAGCTGGGTGACAGCCACGCCTACGCCAAAAGCTTTGAACCAAAATAGTTCTAATTCTAGTGATGAAAATTCTGGAAGTAATAATGAAGAAAATAATGAAAATACAAATAATAATTCAGGTTCTTCTGGTGGCAGTTCTAATTCTTCTGGTTCCCAAAAAGATAAACCAAAAGTTAAGCCAACTTTTAGAGCAAATATTTTGGCTCCGACTTTGGCTTTTGCGGGTCAGCCAATTGAGTTTAATTTAGATGTAAAATATGGAGACGAGACATACGCCTGCGGAAAATATTTTTGGAATTTTGGTGATGGTGATTCAAAAAAAGTAGAAGGCGGTTTTGAAAAATTTACGCACACTTATTATTATCCTGGTGAATATAATGTTTCTTTAGAATATTTTAAAAAGAAAGATTCTGTAATTCCAGAGATAACAGTTAATTTGGTTGTAAAAGTTGTACCGTTAACTGTTTCGATTAGTAATGTCGGAGACTATAAAGATTTCTTTATTGAACTTACTAACAATGCTAATTACAAAATTGATGTTTCAAATTGGATTTTATCTTCTGGTGGAAAAAATTTTTCAATTCCAAAAAACACAGTAATTACCGCTGAAAATTTTATAACGATACCTGGAAGAATTTCTGGATTTATGAAAGGGGACGAAAAAGATTTGAAATTGATTATGCCCAACGGTGAAGTTGTTTATGATTTTAATTCAAAATCAGCTCCAGTAAAAAGAGTAGAAAATAATAATTCTAATAATCAAGAATCAGAAGATGAAATAAAAGCAAAATCAGAAAAAGAAGGAGAAGAAGAGTTAGATGAAAACTCTAATGAAAATAAAAATAAATTAGCCAGTGCTCCGATTTTGAGTGGGCTTAATGGTAAATATTTATTTATTTTCGGGTTATTCGCTTTCTTGTGTGTCGGCGCTCTCGCTATCTATTTTGTCAGAAGAAAGAGTAGTGTCGCTGATAGCGGTGATGGTTTTGAGGCTGTTGATGAGTAGCAAAGTTTCTTGATTTTTAACTTCTTTTTTTGCTTCTACTCCTACTGTTGCAGCTTCTTGGGTAACTGCCGTAGTTTCTGTTGCTGTATTTTGCTGAGTTTCTTGTGTTGCCTGGATTGGAGTTTGGTTTTCAGTAATTTCTGCTGAATTTAAATTTTCTGTTTCGTTAGAAATTGCTGGTGAATTTGTAGTTGCTTCGTTTTCAGTGTTTTCTGTTGTATTAACTGAAGTTTCTGAGTCTATTGTTGGGTCGTCTGTTACTTCAGAATCAATTTTTTCTTGCATTAGAGAGTCTATTTTTTCCTGATGGTCTTTAATAGAATTCTCTATTTCTGCTTTAGCGGCTACAGCTATTTCTGGATTTTGTTCTTGAATCTGTTTTAGCTCACTTTCTATTTTTTCTTTTTCTACTTTAATGTTTTTTTCTACGATTTCTCTGTTTTTTTTGGTTACTTTATTTTCTTTAATTAAAGATTCAACTTCTGTCAGTCTGGTTTCAATTCTTTTCTTTCTTAAATTTATTTTTTTCTCAGGAGTAAAAGTTAATTTTTCCTCTATTTTTTCGTTAACATTTATTTTTATTGAATATAAAAGATCTCCTGGAAGGGAAGACGCTGAAGAATATGAAAGTCCACCAAATCCAAAAACTACAAGGAGAATACTTGTAGCAAATACTTTTCCTGCAGTGAAAAAATGATGAGCAGAGAAGTATGGATATTTTACTAATTTAGAAGAACCAACCGGATTATTTTTTGCGAAAGTTTCAACTCTAAACCAAATAGCCGCTTTTTCATTTTCGGTCATTTTTTCATTTCTTATTTTGGTTATTAAATTGTTGAATTGTTCTTCCATTTTAATTTTTTTATTTTTCTAAAATTTCTTTCAATTTCTGAATACCTCTGTGTATTCTCACAGAAATATTGTTTTCGGTTTTTTTAAGTACTTTTGCTATTTCTTTTACACTTAAATTTTCTATAAAACGCAAAGTTAAAACATCTCGATATTTTTCTTCAAGCTGATTCATGGCTTGCAAAATAGTATTTTTTTCGTAGATATTTTCTGCTTGCTCCATGTCGTTGATTCCATTTCCAATATCAAGTCCTTTTTCCATCATTTGATCTAGTGATTCAGATTTTTTCTTTCTTCTGTAATCAATAATCAAATTATTTGCTACTTTGTACAAAAAAGCTTTAATATTTTCCACTTTGCTTCCACTTGATAAATATTCCCAAGTTTTAATAAAAGTGTCTTGAGTTAGATCAAGAGCTTTTTCACGATTGGAAGTCTGGTAAAGACAATATCTAAAAATAGCGTCAGAATACTGGTCATAGTACTGAGCAAAAGATGCTTCTAAATTTTGATTTACTTTTCCTGTCATATAAGACGTTTGAGCACAAAAATTCTTACAAAATCTCCTTATATAATAATAACATTTTTAAAAATAAGAAAAAAGAACCCAGCCTCCGGTTAGGGAAGTCTGGGTTGCTTATTTTGATGTGTGTTTAGCTTGTTACTGTTCCTGGTGAAAAATCATTTTTTTGATATTAAAAAACTTGTTTTTAATTTTTCCGAAGTTGTTTTCGAGGATAACAAATAAACAAATTGTTCCCAAGAAAGCGACAAGTAATAATGCACTCTCAGCTAAAGTTAAATTTTGTTCCATCATGTTTGTTTTTTTTGAAATTTATAATTTGTACTGTTCTATAGGTTAAGACGTGTAACTTGACAAAATCTTACAAAATTGTGAAATATTATTCATTTTTAAATATATTTTGCGCTTTCTTAAAAAACTAATATAATAGAGCACATGTTTAAAAATTTTTTACTTAAGAAAATGCTCCGAAAACAAGGAGTGCCAGAATCTCAAATAGATATGGTTATTAATATGATGGAAAAGAATCCAGAACTTTTTAAAACAATTGCTTCTGAAATTCAAGCAAAAGTTAAAGGTGGTATGGATCAAATGCAGGCTTCAATGGAAGTTATGACAAAGTATGAAGCTGAATTAAAAAAATTAATATAAGCTGAATTTAAGTCTATTTGTTAGAAAATAAAAAGAGCCCGTCGTATTTTGTTTTGGACGGGCTTTTTTGTTGCTAAATAAATAATTTTAGTGATTAGCTTTTTAAGCTACCTTATACTTTTAAAGTATTGCTTTAATTTTTAATTGCCTATTTTTAAAAAGTGTGATATTATTTTATGCATCTAAAGGCCTCGCGGCTTTTTTATTTGTTTATAAATAATATAAAACTGTATGGAAATTAGAAACATCGCAATTATAGCTCACGTGGACCATGGTAAGACAAAATTAACCGATTCTTTAATGAAGCAGAATGGGGTCTTTGAAGGCGACGATGTTTCAATGGATTCTAACGATTTAGAAAAAGAAAGAGGTATTACTATTTACTCTAAAAATACTTCTATTTATTACAAAAATACTAAGATAAACATAGTAGACACACCTGGGCATGCTGACTTCGGTTCTGAAGTAGAACGTGTTTTGCGCGCGATTGATTCTGTTTTACTTTTGGTAGATGCAGTAGAAGGTCCAATGCCACAGACAAGATTTGTTTTGAAAAAATCTTTAGAATTAGGTTTAAAGCCGATTGTTGTTATTAACAAGATAGATAAACCAGCAGCTGATCCTGCGAGAGTTCATGATGAAATTTTTGAATTGTTTATTGAGCTTGGAGCAACAGATGAGCAGTTAGATTTTGAAACTATTTATGCTATCGGACGAGAAGGAATTGCAAAAAGAAAATTAACAGATGAATCAAAAGATTTATCGCCACTTCTAGATTTAATTTTAGAAAAAGTTGCGCCAGCTTCTACTAAGTCAGAAGGCAAGATGTCTGCGCAAGTTTTTAATTTGGGTTATGACAACTTTTTAGGCAGAATGGCAGTCGCTAGAATTTACTCTGGAAAAATGGTTTCAGGTAGTCAGATTTTTGTTAAAAATGAAAACGGCACAAGATCTGGAAAAATTACAAAACTATTCACTTTTGAAGGATTGAATAGAAAAGAAGTTCAAGAAGCTACAGCGGGAGATATAGTTTTGTTTTCTGGAATCGCTGACATATATATCGGTGAGACTGTTTGTGAAGATGAAAGTGTAGAAATGATGCCGCATATTGCTATTGATGAACCAACTATTTCTCTAAACTTTTTAGTGAACGATTCTCCGTTTGCGGGACGTGAAGGAAAATTTGTGACTTCAAGACAGATAAAAGAAAGATTAGAAAAAGAACTAGAAATTAACGTTGGGTTAAAAGTTGATTTTAATCCAGATCAAGGAACAAAAAGTTCTGGGCCAAGCTTTTTCAAAGTTTACGGAAGAGGAGAATTACATATTGCTATTTTGTTAGAAAATATGCGACGTGAAGGTTTTGAAATGCAGGTGTCTCAACCAGAAGTAATTATCAAAGAAGAAGATGGAATTCAAAAAGAGCCATACGAAGAATTGGTAATAGATGTACCGATGGAATTTTCTGGAGGAGTTATAGAAAAAATTGGCAAGAGAAGAGGAATAATGAAGAACATGTCTGAGAAAGAAGGTATCGCAAGAATAATTTTTGATATTCCAACGAGAGGATTGTTGGGATATAGAGGGGAATTTATTGTTGATACTAAAGGTGAAGGAATAATGTCTGCTAGATTTATAGGGTTCAAAGAATATGCAGGGGAAATTAGACGCAGAGAGTATGGTTCTATGACTTCTATGGTAAACGGAAAGGCTGTAGCCTTTGCTCTTGCAAATTTACAAGAACGTGGTATATTATATATAAGTCACGGAACCGAAGTTTACGAAGGTATGGTTATCGGGAATGTTCTTAAAGGGGACGATATGTCTGTAAACCCAACAAAAGGCAAGCAACTTACAAATATGCGAGCCTCTGGAACAGACGAAGCAATAGTATTAAAACCCGCTTTTGTCCTTAATATAGAACGTGCCTTGGAAGTAATTAATGAAGATGAATATATAGAAATTACTCCAAATTCTGTAAGATTACGTAAGAAACTTTTGACCGAGCTAGATAGAGTTAGAGCCGGTCGCTCAGAGAAAAAATAGACAGAATGAACAGAGAATAAATAGTTTGACACTGGCCTAAAATCATGTATAATAAATATTATAAATAGTTACAAATTTTAAAAAACATTTTATTAAAATAATTTATGTCAACAATATCATTTAAACCAAAACAAGTTACCAAAAGAATCACCTCACATTTACAGGACAGAGCTTCAGATGTGATAATGAGTCGTTTTGGTTTGAATACTGATGCTGAAAGAAAGACCCTTGAAGAAATCGGTAAGAAGTACAACATAACTCGAGAACGTGTTCGTCAGATCGAAGATGTTGCTCTAAAGTCTATAAAGAAATCTGATGCTTACAAAGCAGAACAGGCTGTTTTTGATGAACTAAAAAAATTAATTCAAAGTTTAGGTTCTGTTGTGAGTGAAGAACATCTTTTGGGGCATATCACAAAAGACAAATCAACTCAGAATCATATTCACTTTTATCTAGTACTAGGAGATTCTTTTAAAAAGCACAGGGAAGACGATCATTTTCATCCTCGCTGGAGTATTGATGATGAAGTAGCGGGAAAAGTTCATGATTCATTAAAGAAACTTTTCACTAATATGAAAGATGAGGATCTTATTCCAGAAGCAGAATTGATAAAAAATTTCTTTGGTCACATGCAAGATATTACAGAAGAATATAGAGATGAGGAAGTTGCTCGAAGATGGTTGGCAATGTCAAAGAAAATTTCAAAAAATCCATTAGGAGAATGGGGAAAGGCAACTTCGCCAAACGTACACACAAGAGGAGTAAAAGATTATGCTTTCTTGGTTATGAGAAAACATGGATCTCCTATGCATTTCAGAGAAGTTGCAGAAGCAATCACAAAAACTTTTGGAAGAAAAACACATTCAGCAACTTGTCATAATGAACTTATCAAAGATCCAAGATTCGTTTTGGTAGGAAGAGGAATGTATGCGCTTACAGAATGGGGTTATAAGGCTGGAGTTGCTCGCGATGTAATTAGAGATATCCTAAAAAGAGAAGGACCTCTATCTAAAGAACAAATTGTTGAAAAAGTAATGAAAGAAAGATATTTCAAGAAAAATACTATTCTTGTAAATATTCAAAATCCTAAATATTTCAAAAAGAATAAAAATGGACTTTATACAGCTGTATAAAACTGCTTACTGATAAATACAAACTTGAAACATCTCGCGAAAGTGGGGTGTTTTTTGTTATAATAATAAAATGCAAAAAAATAAAGGCATAATTCATATTTTTTTAATAGTGCTTGGAATATTTGTCTGTCTTTTGTTGTTAGGTTTTTTCACTTCTCAGCAAAATATAGAATCAACTAAAAATGTTTTAAAAGTTGAGAAATAATATCCCCAATTTATTTGGTTTTGATTTACTTTTGTATTAAAATATAAGTAATGTTAAATGCATTGTTTACTTTTTTTTACAATATTATTCTGTGGCTCTTGCCAATAGCGGCTACAGTTTTTTTAGGTTGGACAGCGTGGAAGCTATGGGTGCATTATGTAAGAACAAATTTTATCGCCGGGATTGAATGGGTTTTGCTTGAAGTGGTACCACCAAGAGAAGTTTTGAAATCACCAAAAAGCATGGAGCTGTTTTTTACCAACGCTCTTTACATGTTGAGTAAAAAAGGACTTTTTGAAAAATATTGGATTGGTGCAGTTTGGTTTTGGTTTTCACTTGAAATAGCATCAATAGATGGACAAGTACATTTTTTCATCAGGACACCTTCTCGTGTTAAACAATTAATTGAAACTCAAATCTATGCACAATATCCTCAAGCTCAGGTGAGAGTAGCAGAAGATTATACTCTTGGAGTAGATGAAATCACACCAAAAAGTGAGTGGAATCTTTGGGGTTGTGAATTCGGTTTGACCAAACCTGACGCTTATCCAATTAGAACTTATGCTAGTTATGGAATGGACAAAGATCCTGACGAAGAGTACAAAATTGATCCTATCGCTCCTGTGGTTGAGCTTTTTGCTTCAATTCAAAAAGGAGAACAAATGTGGTTGCAAATAGTAGTTACAGCGTCACAGAAAAAATATAAAACAAAAGGGGTAAAAGGTACACATGATTGGATAAAAGAATCTCAGCTTGAATTGGAAAGAATAGCATATCCTTATACTAAATTTGAAACAAGAGCTGATAAATCTCCAGGTATTTTGAAATCTGGACGTACTCCTGACTTTATGGGGCCATTACTTGATGGGGTAACAGAAAAAATGTTGAAATTGGGTTTTGACTGTGGTATCAGAGCTTGCTATATAGCGAAGAAAGATGTTTTTGCTAATAATAGAAGAAGACAGAAAGATTTGCGTTTGGTTTTTAGACAATATACTTCACCGTATTTGAATAGCTTTAATCGTATAAATTCAACGCAGTTTGATTATCCATGGCAATTTACTACTAGCTCAATGTATAAATTGAAAAATAGAGTTCTGACTGAATATCGAGAAAGATCTTTCTTTTATCCGCCACTTAGGCATAAAATTAGAATTCCTTGGCCGATATCTATTTTTTTTCCAAAATTTAGACATCATGAGATTTTTGTCTTAAACACAGAAGAGCTAGCCACGATTTGGCATTTTCCAGGTCAAATGCTCAAAGTTCCTACCCTTGAACGTATTGAATCTAAAGAGGCTGCGCCGCCTACTAACTTACCGATGTAAATCATATGGAAAATTTATCTACACAGAACAATCAACCTGTTAACTTTAATATTCCTTCAGACAAAGGTTCTTTGCCTAAGAAAGCCTTTTTTTACATAGTAGTTTTATTTTTCTTTTTTTTGATTATTTATTTTGGATTTTTAAGCGCACCTAAAAAATTTCCAGTTGGCGGAGTGTTTAGTATAAATACTGGAGATACACTTAGAGATGTTTCAAAAAATCTTAAAGAACAAAACTTAATTCGTTCGCGTACTGTTTTTGAAACTTTCGTAATACTTTACGGCGGAGAAAAACATATTTTAATTGGAGATTATTTATTTAAAGAAAAAGTTCCAGTTTTTGAAGTGGCAAGAAGAGTTGCAATGAAAGAGAGAAATTTAGCGCCATTAAAAATTACCATTCCAGAAGGTTTTACTAATCTAGAAATAGCTGAAACTTTTTCATCAAAACTTAAAAACTTTGATGAAGTAAAATTTTTAGAAGCAGCAAAAGACAAGCAGGGATTTTTGTTTCCTGATACTTATTTTTCTTTTTCTGAAGACAACGAACAAGACGTTTTAGCTTATATGCAAGAAAATTTTGATAAAAAAATACAGACTGTGCAAAAAGAAATTTTAGCATCTGGTAAAAGTCAAACAGAAATTTTGATAATGGCTTCTATTATTGAAAAAGAAGCAAAAGGAGATTCAGATAGAGCTGTAATTTCTGGAATTCTTTGGAACAGAATTTCAAAACACATGCCACTCCAAGTAGATGCTGATATGTGGACTTATAAAAACAAAGGCTTGCCGGCAAGTCCAATTTGTAATCCCGGAATAGAAGCAATAAAAGCCGCAATAAAACCAGCAAATTCACCGTATTTGTATTATTTACACGATACTGAAGGGGAAATACATTATGCAAAAACTTTCGAAGAACATAAACTTAACAAAGCTAAATATTTGAAATAATTTTTAAAAAATTTTTATGAAAAAACACAATTTAGCTTTCATCGATATAGAGACTACTGGACTTAATGTGATAGAACACGAGATTGTTGAAATTGGTTGCATAATTACTGATCATAAATTAAAAACAATAGAAGAATTTGAATTTAAAATAAAACCAAGGCATATAGAAAACGCAAACAAGACAGCTTTGAAAATAAATAAATATAATGAAAAAGATTGGGAATTTGGCTATGAAATAGAAGAAGCGATGAAAATTTTTTCAGAAAAAGTAAAAGACTGTATCATGATTGGTCAGAATGTCTCATTTGATTTTGAATTTATTGATTATAATTTAAATAAATACGGTATAGAAAATACTTTGCATTATCACAAATTAGATACAATTTCTATTGCTTGGGCAAAACTTCACAGAGATCCAAGTTTAAAACATTTTTCTTTGCGAGAAATGTGTAAACGTTTTGATATAAAAAACGAGCAGCCACACAGTGGCCTTTCTGACGCGCGTGCAACTTTTGAACTTTATAAAAAGTTGATGGAGATGTAGTTATTTATATAATTTAAGTATGTTAAGAATTTGTTTTTTTGAGTGTTTTATGTCCCAAAAATTAACGATAACATGATTAAACAATGTATTGTTTTTTATAAAATCTAAATATTGTTTTTCTATTTTATTTTTTCTTTGCTTAAATTCAAGAGGGTCTCTGTTTTTGAAACGATTGGGAATTTCAGAAGGATCATAATGTACATATATTACTACACTATTTTTATGTTTTGATATAAATTTTTTTACTATTTTTATATCTCCAATAATTATAAAGTGAAATTCGTTATTTTTTATGGCTTTTGAAATTAGGTCTTTTCTTATACCATAATGATTTCCCCATTGACTGTAAATTAACTCGTATTCTTTTTTATTGAATTGTTTTACAAATCTTATATCTAAAGAATCATTTTTTGTTTCATTTTTACGCAAAGAGCGTGAAGTATCTTTTTTATGAATAGAAACATTTTTAATGTTTTTTACAAAATTTAATATTGTAGATTTTCCAGAACCACTTGCTCCATATATTATAAAAAATTTATTTTTTCTCATAGGTATAAGTTTTTAGTTATTATTTGTATATTATACAGCTTTATATTAATATTGCTATTAATGAATAAAAAGCGAAAAACAGTATTTGTCGGTATGTCGGGCGGTGTAGATTCGAGTGTTTCTGCAGCTTTGTTAAAAAAGCAGGGTTTTGACGTGATTGGAGTTTTTATCAAAACTTGGCATCCAAATTTTATAAAATGTAATGAAGAAGAAGAAAGACGTGACGCAATGCGTGTGGCTGCTTTTTTGGACATACCGTTTTTGACTTTTGATCTAGAAGAAGTCTACAAGAAGCAAGTGGCTGATTATATGATTTCTGAATACAAAGCTGGTAGAACGCCCAATCCTGATGTTATGTGCAACAAAGAAGTGAAGTTTGGTGCTTTTATGAAAAAATCTCTTGAAATGGGCGCGGACTATGTGGCGACGGGACATTATGCACAGAATATTAAAAATAATTTAGTAAAAGCAAAAGATCCAAGTAAAGATCAAGTTTATTTTCTTTGGACTTTAAATAAAAAATTGCTTTCTAAAATTATTTTTCCAGTTGGGAATTTGAATAAAACGGAAGTGAGAAAGTTAGCTAGTAAATTTAAGATTCCAGTTGCTGAAAAGAAAGATAGCCAGGGAATTTGTTTTTTGGGCGCAGTAGATTTGAAAGATTTTTTGAAGCACTATATTAAAGAAAAGCGTGGCAAAGTTTTGAATGAAAAAGGCGAAGAAATTGGTTTTCACGATGGCGCTGTTTTTCACACTTTGGGTGAAAGACATGGTTTTACTATTACAAAAAAGAAGACAGATAGTAAGCCTTTTTATATTATTAAAAAAGATATTAAGAAAAATATTTTGTATGTTTCTAACTCGCCAGAAAATCTTTCACAAAAAAATAACTTATATAAATTAGAAAGTTTAAACTGGATAAACTCTATGCCGAAAGTTAATAAAAAATATACAGCGCAGATTAGATATCACGGTGAGTTTTTAAACTGTAGAATTAAAAAATTAAACAAGAATAAAGCTGAAATTAATTTTGAGAAAGAAATTTTGGTGGCGGCCGGCCAGTCTTGTGTATTTTATGATAAAAATGTTTGTCTGGGTGGGGGAGTAATAGTATAATTAAAACATGACACAATTTTTTATAACAAATCAAGATATTATAATTAAATTATTGCTTTCGATGGTTTTGGGAATGGCAATTGGAGTTGAAAGATATATTGCGCACAAATCTGCGGGAATGCGAACTTACGCTTTGCTTTCAATGGGTGCGGCGCTTTTGGTGATTCTTGGTACAAAAGTAATTGCTTCTTTCGCCAATCTTTCTTATGTAAACATGAGTCCTATTGCTGTAATTGCCGCTATTATTACCGGTATTGGATTTTTGGGGGCTGGTGCAATGTTTAAAAAAGAATCAACTTTGGTTGGATTAACTACTGCGACAGGACTTTGGGTTTCTGCAGGAATTGGAATGGCTGTTGGCTTTGGATATTATTCACTAGCTTTGATTGCCACAGTTTTAACTTTATTCATATTTGTAATTTTGTGGTTCTTGGAAAAGAAAATCGTTGATCCAATTTCCGGTAACCCTCAAGATGAAAATAAATTAGAATAAAAAGTTAATATAAATTATGTTTTTGAAAAACAAAGAGTCTTGACTCTTTGTTTTTTGTTTGGTAATTTGATATTGAGTAGTAAGTTGATAGTTCAAATCAAAATATAAATATAAACATGGGGGATTACAATAATGAAGACGGTTGTTAAAAAGAGAAATGATCTTGCTTCTAAATTCGAAGAAAGATTAAGAATTCCAAGATTTTATGCTTTTACAAGAATTGCTCTGTTGTTTTTATTTTCTCTGGCTGCGCTCGCTGTGTTTTTTGTGGGAATTTTTCTTTTTATCAAAAAAGTAATTAATTCCGAGTTGGTTCTTTTTTTGCTTGGTCTTTTAATAATCTTTATTTGGATGATTAGAAACACCCAGAGAAAAGGCTCACGATTTGTTTGGTGGCGGCCGTTGTTCAAAGATTAAAAATTTCAAAATCATTTGGAATAGAGAGGGCTTATATAAGTCCTCTTTTTTATTTGCTTAATTTTTGCTATATTTAGAAACATGACAGGAAATGAAATTAGACAGAAATTTTTAGATTTTTTTGAGAAAAAAGGGCACAAGGTTATGCCTTCTTCTTCTTTAATTCCAAAAAACGATCCGTCGGTGCTTTTTACCACTGCGGGCATGCAGCAATTTAAGAAATATTATTTAAATCCAGAATTAGCAGATAAAGAATTGGGTAGTAGAAATATAGTAACAGTACAAAAATGCGTGAGAACTGGGGACATAGATGAAGTTGGAGATAACACACATTTAACTTTTTTCGAAATGTTAGGAAATTTTTCTTTTGGCGGTTATGGTAGAAAAGAGGCTATAGAGTATGCACATGAATTCATAACAAAAGAAATGGGATTAGAAATTTCTTATGTGACTGTTTATGAAGGCAGTGAAAATGTACCCAAAGACTCAGAATCTGAAAGTATCTGGAAAAGTATAGATTCTAATTTGATAATAAAAGAAGAAGGAAGTGATGTGTTCTGGGGACCAACTGGAAATTCTGGTCCATGTGGTCCGACAACTGAAATATATTGTAAGAACGCATCGGGTGAAGATGTGGAAATTTGGAATATAGTTTTCAATGAATATTTCTGTAATGGTTCACGAGAGCAACTTGATAAAGGTGAAGCAAACTTAGAAAAGTTGCCGGTTTTGGGAGTTGATACAGGGATGGGATTTGAGAGACTAGTAATGACTGTACAGAAAAAGCAAAGTGTTTATGATACAGATTTGTTTAACGGAGAAAAAATAAAAGAAGAAAGAGTAATTGTAGATCACATGCGAGCTTCTGAAAAATTGATAGAAGATGGAGTTTTGCCAGCTAATACTGGTGCCGGATATGTTTTGCGAAGATTGATTAGACGCATGGTTAGAATGTCAGGCGAAAAAGAATTAAAAACTAATAATCCAGAAATTTTAAAAGAAGCAGAAAAATTTAAATTAACTTTAGAGCACGGATTGAAAGAATTTGAGAAAATAAGAAAAGTTTCTATTGGCACAACAACAGATAATATCCTTCCAACAGAACAAGTATTTCAGCTTATTACAACTTATGGATTTCCTAGAGAAGTAATAGAAGAATTAGCAAGAGAAAAAAAATTAACAATATATTGGGAATTAGTTGACGAGCGGTTAAAAGAGCATCAGAAACTTTCACAGACCGCGTCTGCAGGAATGTTCAAGGGTGGCTTGGCTAGTCATTCTGAAAAATCTATAAAACTACACACAGCGCATCATTTGCTTTTGGCTGCGCTTCAGAAAGTTGTTAGTCAGGATATTCATCAGAAGGGCAGTAATATCACAGATGAGAGATTGCGAATAGATTTCAGTTTTGACAGAAAGTTAACAGATGAAGAAAAGAAAAAAGTTGAAGATTTAGTGAATGAAAAAATTCAGGAAAAATTAAACGTGATTAGGAAAGAAATGAATATAGAAGAAGCGAAAAAGCTTGGTGCCGAAATGGAATTTGGAATTAAATACCCAGACGTTGTGTCTGTGTATTTTGTAGAAAATAAAGACGGTGGCTATTTTTCTAAAGAATTTTGCGGCGGACCACATGTTGCGAATACTGGAGAACTTGGAAAATTTAAAATAAAAAAAGAAGAAGCTAGCTCAGCTGGAGTTAGAAGAATAAAAGCAGTACTCGAATAGATTTAAATAAGCTAAGTATGTTATAATTAAACTAACATATGGGATTTTTTTCAAAATCTAAAAAAACAGAAGATTTAATGTTGGTCTTTGATATAGGATCTTCTTCTGTTGCTGGCGCTTTTTTCAAAGCGACTGATTCTGGTGTTCCAAAAATTATTTATACAACTCGTGAGCCTATTAGCTTAGAAAAAGATATTAATCCTGAGAGATTTTTGGAATTGATGCTAAAGACTTTGGAAAAAGTTGTTTACAAAATGGCTACTCGAAAAATTGGCGCTCCCAAAAAAGTTTTTTGTGTTTTGGCATCACCTTGGTATGCATCTCAAACAAGAGTAATAAAATATTCTCAAGAGACGCCTTTTGAGTTTACTCAAAAATTAGCTGATAGTCTTATTCAAAAAGAAATAAAAATTTTTGAAGATGAAAATTTGAAACAGTATTCAGACGAGCAAAATAAAATTCGAGCGATTGAGCTTAGAAATATGAAAATTAGCTTAAATGGTTACGATGTGCAAAATCCAATGGGGAAAAAGGCGACTTCACTCGAAATGACAGTTTTCATTTCTATGAGTCCAGAACAAATTTTATCTCCAATGGAAAAAGTTATTAATATGCATTTTCGTTGTAAAGAAATTAAATTCTCTTCTTTTGCGATGGCTTCTTTTGCTGTTGCGAGAAATACTTTCGTGCATCAAGATAGCTTTTTATTGATAGACATTGGTGGGGAAGTCACGGATATTTCAATGGTAAAAAAAGATGTTTTGAGTTCTTCTATTTCGTTTCCGTTAGGTAGAAATTTCATGATTAGAGAAGTTTCAGAAACTTTGCATTGTTCTTTGGCTGAAGCAAAATCTTATATTTCTCTCTACAAAGATGGTCACGCTGCAAAAGAAGTAGAAAACAAACTAGAACCAATTATGAAAAAACTTGAAGCAAAATGGCTAAAAAGTTTTCAAGAGTCGCTAGTAAATCTTTCAAATGACATTTCTATTCCGGCTACTATTTTTGTGACAGTTGATCAGGAGTTGAACAATTTCTTTTCTAAAATTATTAAAACAGAACAGTTTAACCAGTACACTTTGACTGAGTCAAAATTTAGAATAATCTTTTTGGGAACGGAAGCTCTTCATGGAATTGCAACTTTTCAAGAAGAAACCCCAAGAGACGCTTTTCTTATTATTGAGTCGATTTACATTAATCATTTTCTTAGATAAAATATAAACATGCCAAAAAATTTAATTCAAGACGTTGTTAAAGTAAAAAAAACATTAGGCGATAAAAAGCCAGAAAACTTTAAAGAAGATCTCGATACTAAATTTGATTCTCTTTATAAAAATAAAACTTCTCGCGTAGCCTCTAATTCTCACTCTCAAACTTACACTCAAGCAGCTCAAACTCAAGCTCAAAATAGTAAGCGTAGTGAGTATGTTCATAAAGTTAAAAATCAGCCAACAATAGAAGAGGAGGCCGGAGAATATGGATACGGAAATAGCAGTGGCTCAAAATACGGTCTTTGGTTTGTTGCGCTTATTGCGTTGGTTTTTTTGTTTTTTGCTGTATCATTTTTGTTCTCTGGAGCTAAAATAACAATAGAGCCAAAAGCAATTGATCTTTCTTTGAATGAAAATTTCGCAGCATCAAAAGATTCTAGTTCAAATATTTTGCCGTTTGATTTAGTTGTAATTTCTGGGGATGAAACAAAAGAAGTGCAAGGCGGGGAAGAAGTAGATGCAAAAGACAGCGCTACTGGAACTGTAGTAATTTACAATACTTTTAGTTCTGCAACACAGAGACTTGATATTAACACAAGACTTGAAGGTTCTAATGGAAAAATATACAAAACAAAAAATGCAGTAGTTGTCCCAGGTATGACTGGTTCTACCCCAGGTTCGGTTGAAGTTGGAATTTATGCATCTGAAGCAGGTGAAGCATATAATAGTAAACCTCTCGATTTTACTATTTTTGGATTTAAAGGAACTCCAAAATATTCTAAATTTTACGCAAGATCAACTGGTGATATAACTGGTGGACTAATTGGAAAAGTTAGACGTGTTTCTGATGTTGAAAAAACAAATGCGATAGCTGAATTAAAAGAAGGTCTAAAAGATAAATTATTACAAAAAGCTACAAGCCAAATTCCGACCGGATATATTTTGTATGAAGATGCGATTTTTGTGCAGACAGACGAAGGAACTATTGGTAATGCGATAGAAGGACAAAAAGTTCCGATTACAGTAAAAGGAACTCTTTATGGATTTTTGTTTGACGAGAAAAAATTAACTCAGAGAATTGTCCAGAATAATTTAGAAAAATATAAAGACGAAGATATTTTTATTCCAGATATCAAGAGTTTCAAATTTGTTCTTAACAATAAAGACAATATAAATTTCAGCGAAGTAAAAGATATAAATTTTGATTTGTCAGGAGAATCAAAAATAGTCTGGAGAATAGATACAGATAAGTTGGTGAAAGAAGTTGTTGGAAGAGATAAAAAAGATTTCAATCAAGTTTTGACAGAATATATAGGAATTGATTCTGCGGAATTAGTCGTGAAGCCGGTCTGGGGAAAAACCTTCCCAGATAAATTTAAAGATATTAAAATAATTGTTAATTATCCGTAATTTTTCCACTAATTAATTTGACGGAATGTTTTAATTTTGTTAAAATTACAAAGTCTAAATGAGTAATTCAGAAAATGATAAAAATTTAACAGCCAGAGGCCTCGTTACTGAAGCTTTGCCTAATACCTTGTTCAGGGTAAAGATTGATGACGATAAAGAAATTCTAGCCTATTTGTCTGGAAAAATGCGAATGCATAGAATAAAAGTATTAATAGGTGATTCTGTTGAAGTTTTACTTGATCAGTACGGCGGCAAAGGAAGAATCACAAAAAGGTTGTAATTTTTTTAATAATAGTGTATTATATAAAGTACGGTTTGTAAAAGAAAAACAGACATTAAAAAATAAGGGTTTTTCCCTTGTTTTATGTTGTTTTAAGTTATAAAAAAATTTTTATGAAAATAAAAGCATCAGTAAAAAAAATTTGTAGTAATTGCAAAATGGTTCGTCGCCAAAGGCATTTAAGAGTAATTTGTTCAAATCCAAAACATAAACAAAAACAATAAAATCATATGAGAATACTTGGAATAACAGTACCAAACGAAAAAAGACTTGAGATAGGACTAACTTGTATTTACGGAGTTGGAATTTCAACTGCTCGTAGAATTTTAGATCAGGTTGGTGTTGATCGAAGCAAAAAAGCTAAAGATCTTACAGAAGCTGAAGAAAATAAAATTCGTGCAATAGTTGAAGGGATGACAATAGAAGGAAATTTGAAAAGAGAAGTTTCAGCAAATATAAAAAGAATGAAAGATGTGAAGTGTTACAAAGGAGTTCGACACATGAGAAGATTACCAGTTAGAGGACAAAGAACAAAAACTAACTCAAGAACAGTAAGAGGAAATGTTAGAAAGACAATGGCCTCAGGAAGAAGAAAAGAAAGTAAGACATAAAATTGCAAAATAAAAAATAAATTATAAAAATAAAAAAATGGGAAAAACAAAAATAACAACTGAAGAAAAAAAGACAGAAACAGCTCCTGAAACAAAGGCAGCTCCTACTAAATCTTCAAAAAAGAAAATTACTGCAGGAATCATTCACATTGATGCTACTTTCAATAACACAAAAGTATTGTTTTCAGATAAAGCAGGAAATGCTTTGTTTGCGGCAAGTGCTGGAGGTTTAGGATTCAAAGGAGCAAAAAAGGGAACTCCTTTTGCTGCTTCTAAAGTAGGGGATGTTATAGGAGAAAAAGCAGAAGCTATCGGAGTAAAAGAATCTGATGTAGTTGTTAAAGGTGTTGGATCGGGTCGAGAACCAGTGATTAGAGCTTTCATGGCTCACGGAATAGAAATTACTTCTATTAAAGACAAAACACCGGTTCCTCACAATGGGCCAAAACCAAAGAAACCAAGAAGAGTATAAAAATTAGAATAATAATAATTAAGAGATGATATCAAAACCAAAGTTTAAAATTTGTAAAAGATTAGGACCAGGAGTTTATGACAAATGTCAGAGCTCAAAATTTTCAGCAACTTCAGGAAAGTTCGGACCAGGATCAAAGCGTCCTAAGGCTTTATCTGAATACGGAACACAGCTTGTAGAAAAGCAAAAGATTCGTTTCTCATATGGCTTGTCAGAAAAGCAATTGGCTAACTATGTTAAAAAAGCAACTGCCTTCAAAGGGACAGGAACAGCTGAAAAGTTTTATGAGCAACTAGAATCTAGATTAGATAATGTTGTATATAGAATGGGACTAGCTAACAGTAGAAGAGCTGCTAGACAAATGGTTTCTCATGGTCATTTTATTGTAGGCGATCACAAAGTTACTATCCCTTCATATCAAGTAAAAGCTGGAGATATCATAAAGATCAGAGAAGGTTCAAAGAGTAAAAAGATTTTTGCAAACATAGAAGAAAAGCTAAAAGATTACATAAATCCAGCTTGGGTTTCTTTTGACGTTAAGAAATTAGAAGGAAAAGTTTTGGATAAACCAAAAAACACAGAAACATTTCTTGATTTGAACGCTGTGCTTGAATTTTATAGTCGTTAGTTTTAAGTTTTAATTTTTGAATTTTTATTATTAAGTATTAAAAATAATTTTTTCCGCGCAAGCGGTTAAATATAAAAAAGAGATATGCCTGAATATAAAATAATTGTGCCTTCAAAACCTCGTGTTGTGTTAGAGAAGGAAAATAAAGGAGTATTTGAAATTGATGGTTTATACCCTGGCTACGGTCATACTCTAGGAAACACTCTTAGAAGAATTATTCTATCTTCTTTGCCTGGTGCTAGTCTTACTTCTATAAAAATTGACGGAGTCTCTCATGAATTTTCTACTATCGACGGAGTAAAAGAAGATGTTATTGTTATGATTTTGAATTTAAAGAAAGTTAGATTCAAAATGGCTTCTGACGAGCCACAAACTATTACTCTTTCTATTAAAGGACCAAAAGTTGTTACAGCTGCAGATATAAAAACAACTGGACAAGTTGAAGTTTTGAATCCAGAAATGTATATCGCAGAAGTAACAGGAAAAGTAAATTTGGATATTGAATTACATATTGAAAAAGGACTTGGATTTATTCCAAAAGAAATTTTACAAAAAGAAAAAGTAGACATCGGCACTATTGCTGTTGATGCTATTTTCACACCAATCAGAAGAGTGGCTTATGAGGTTGAAAACATGCGTGTCGGAGATAAAACTAACCATAACAGATTACGAATAACTATTGAAACAGACGGAACATTAAGTCCTCGCGAAGCGCTTTCAAAATCAATTGAAATAATGATAAATCAGTTGAAAGCTGTGATTGATTTCAAAGAACCAGAAGAAGAAATCGCAAAAATAGAAAAGAAAGAATCAAAGACAGAAAAAGAAGAAGTTAAAGAAGAAGCAAACGAAGAAGATTTCGTTGATGTTTTGAAGACACGTATCGATAGTCTCGATTTGTCTACAAGAACATTGAACGCCTTAACCGCTGCTAACATAAGAACACTTGGAGGTTTGGCACGAAAGAAAATCGAAGATTTGCTTGAGGTAGAAGGGATCGGAGATAAAGGTATTAATGAAATTAAGAAAGTCCTAGTAAAATTCGGACTTAGTCTTAAAGATTAATAAGATTAATTATTAAAATAAGTTTTAACTGAGATGCGACATCATAATAACAAAAGAAAATTCGGAAGAACAAAAAATCAAAGAAACGCACTGATGAATTCTTTGGCTCTTAACTTGATCATCCGAGAAAAAATAAAAACAACAGAACCAAAAGCAAAGGAATTAAGACCTTTTATTGAAAAAATAGTTACAAGAGCAAAGACTGACACTTTAGCTTCAAGAAAATTTGTTACTTCTAAACTTTCAAACAGAAAGCGAGAAACAAAGAAACTTTTTGAAGTTATTGCACCTAAGTATAAAACAAAAAAGGGCGGTTATACTAGAGTGATTAAATTAGGGGTAAGAAAATCTGATGGCGCAAAAATGGCTGTCATAGAGTTTGTATAATTTTTAATAAACGAGTAACGAGTATGGAAAAACAAATTAAAACAATTGAAATTGATGCAACAGGAAGAAGTTTGGGAAGAGTAGCAGCTGAAGTTGCTATGCATTTGATGGGAAAAACTTCAGCAAAATTCCAGAGAAATATTTTTTCTGGTTTTCCAGTAAAAGTTGTTAATGCTTCAAAAATTCGCATTTCAAACAAAAAATTAGCAGAAATTTTTCACGCTAGATATTCTGGCTACAGAGGTGGTCTTAGAATTATAAAAGGTACTGAGACAGCAGAAAAAGAAGGAATGAAAGAATTGGTAAGACTTGCTGTATACCAAATGTTGCCTGGGAACAAGATTAGAAAAGAAATGATGAAAAACTTAAAAATAGAAGATTAAAAATATGGAAACGGAAAAAAAGACAACAAAAGAAAAGTATATCGAAGCTATCGGAAGAAGAAAAACTTCAACTGCTAGAGTTCGAATTCATAAGACAACAAAGCCTAGCTTTATTGTGAATGGAGTAGATGCAAAAGATTACTTCAAAACAGAAGATCAAAGAGCTTTGGTGCAAGATCCAATAATTAAGGGAAAACCAGGAGCTAAATACTCAGTAGAAGTAAAAGTAACTGGCGGAGGAATTCATTCTCAAGCAGAGGCTGTAAGACACGGTTTAGCAAGAGCTTTGACTGGAACAGATGACGAAATGAGAGGAAAATTAAAAACTCTCGGATATCTTAAGAGAGATCCAAGAGCAAAAGAAAGAAGAAAATTCGGACTCAAGAAAGCTAGAAAGGCTCCACAGTGGTCAAAACGTTAAAAACAAAAATCCTCTGCTCACAAGGCAGGGGATTTTTAGATTTTATTTATTCGAAAGTTATGATAATATAAAATATATGAGTAAATCAGACAAAAAAGAAGAAAAAACCGAAGATTTAGAGCTTAAAATGCCTGAAAATAAAGAAATTCCGGAAGAAGACGACACAGAAGTCGTTGAATTTGAATTTAACGAAGACGGAGAGGAAGATTTGAAAAAAACGCTTAAGAAATTAAGAGCTGATTTGAAGCAGTGCAAGAAAGAAAAAGAAGAATATCTAACAGGCTGGCAAAAAGAAAGAGCTGAATTTGTTAATTATAAAAAACAAGAAGAAGAAAGAAAAGCCAACTTTTCTGAAGCAATGCGTGAGAGAATCATAATGCGCTTTTTGACTGTAATGGATAGTTTTGAAATGGCTTTCGCTAATAAATCAGCTTGGGAAAAAGTTGATGAAAATTGGCGGAAAGGAGTTGAATATATTTACGTTCAAATGAAATCTGTTTTGGAAGAGTTTGGAGTTAAGCCAGTTGGAGAAGTTGGTGAAAGTTTTGACCATAACATTCATCAGTCTATCGAAATGGTACAAACTGACAAAAAAGAAAACGATCACAAAATTGCTGAAGTAACTCAAAAAGGATACAAACTCGGTGAAAGAGTGATTCGTGCTGCTAGAGTGAATGTTTTTGAATATAAAGGAGAATAATTCTCTTTAGTTTTAAAAACAAAATAATGAATAAAGAAAACAAGAAAAAGTTGAATAAAAAACTAGTTTTGAAATCTTTCTGGCGAGTTGCCAAAAAATATAAGATTTCTTTTTTTGTAGTTATTATTGGCACAGTTATTGTAGCTGGTCTTGGTGTTTATATTCCTTTGCAATATTTGAAGCTCTGGAATATTTTGAGTGCAAACGATTTTTCTTCTTTTGCTGCAGCGAGGTCTCTTGTCTTGTGGATTTTGATTTTAAATTTTTTGAGATGGATTACAAGAAGAACAACTGGATTTACATTAAGTTATTTTGAATCTAGCGCTATGGCTGGTTTACGTGAGCAATCTTTTGGATATTTGATTTACCATTCTCATACATTTTTTGCTAATAATTTTGGTGGTTCTTTGACACAAAAGATTAGCAGATACGCTCGAGCTTTTGAAAAACTAACCGATCGTTTGGTAATAGATGCTTTGCCACTACTTGTTACAACAGGAGGAACTGTTTTTGCTATTTATACTATGTTTCCTAAATACGCTTTAATTTTAAGTATATTTTGTGTAATTTTCTTAATTACTACTTTCGTTTATATTAGATTTAAATTAAAATATGATATTCTCTCAGCTGAAGCTGACTCAAAAACTACTGGGGCAATTGCGGATTCTATTGGCAACCATGCTTCAGTACAGTTATTTTCTGGACAAGAACACGAAAAAGAATTAGTAGGTGAAGTTGTTCAAAAACAAAGAAAAACAACTTTTACAAACTGGTGTTTATGGGAAGGTTTGGGTGCTATTTCTAGTTTTTATTCTTTAGGTATAGAATTTTTAATTTTTTGGCTAGTAATAAAAGATTGGTCTCTTGGATTGATTACTCTACCAGTAATTGTTTTGTTTCAAAGTTATCTAATTAGATTAATAGAAACTTTATGGGGTTTTGGAAATATTATTCGTACTTTTTATGAAAGTTTTGCGGACGCAAAAGAAATGGCAGATATTTTGAATACACCTCATGAAATACAAGACAAGTCAACAAAAAAATTAGAAAAAGTTAACGGGGATATCACTTTTAATGCTGTGACTTATAGTTATGAAAATAATAAAAATAAATTATTAGACAGATTTTCTATTAATATAAAACCAGGTCAGAAAGTTGCGATTATTGGCTCTTCTGGTGCTGGAAAAACTACTTTTGTAAGACTTTTGATGAGACTTTTTGATATCAAAAATGGGAGTATTATGATAGACGGTATAGATATCAGAGACGTCAGCCAAGCAGATCTAAGAAATCATATATCTTTCGTGCCACAGGAACCGATTTTATTTCACAGAACTCTTTTAGAAAATATCAGATACGGCAGACGTGATGCTACAGATGAAGAAGTAAAAGAAGCTGCGCACTTAGCGCACTGTGATAAATTTATAGATTTATTACCGGAAGGTTACCAGACTTATGTTGGCGAAAGGGGAATTAAGCTTTCTGGTGGAGAAAGGCAAAGAGTGGCAATTGCACGTGCTATTTTGAAAAATGCGCCGATTCTTGTATTAGACGAAGCCACTTCTTCTCTTGATTCTGAATCAGAAGCTTTGATTCAAGATGCGTTGCAGAAATTAATAAAAGGCAAGACTACTATTGTGATTGCACACAGACTTTCTACTATCAGACAAATGGACAGAATCGTAGTGATAGAAAAAGGAGAAATAGTAGAAGATGGCACGCATGAAGAACTTACTCAAAAAGATTCTGGAATTTATAAAAAACTTTGGGAACTTCAAGCAAAAGGATTTAAGAAAAATATTTAATATTATTTCTTACTGATTTTTTACTGCTTCAAGGAAAGCAAGATTTGTTTCTGGATCTAATTTGTTAGAAACTATAATCATGATTTCTGTGGTGAAATTCAAATCTTTTTTGATATTAGTAAAAAGATGTTCATATGGAAATGGCGAGATCCAAACCGTATTTTTTATACAAATAAAATTTGCTTTCTTGAGTAAATATCTTAGAGCTTCACGTTCGGATTTTCTTTCTTCTGGTAAATCCAAAATTACGATTCGCCAAAAACCGTCCCAGTTTGTAGAAACAAGTGCATCGTCTGCAAGTAGGCGAATGTTGTTTAATTTGTTTTTTCCTTTCTGTGTGAGTTTAACATAACTCTGATTGTCAGAATTTATCATTTCTGCGCAACCAGAATCTACTAGATTTTTTATTGAACGAGCTATCGCATAGCTTGTCTTTTGATCTTTTCCATGTTTTAAAGATTTAACAGAAACAGCCGGTTTGCCGTCTAATATTTTCAAAATATCTTTCTGAATATTGGGTTTTTTAGCGTTTTTTTCTTGCATATTTAGATATCCCAGTACTAAAATTTTAAACTTAATTATTATTTTACTTACTATTTTTTGTGTTTTTTCTTTTTAATCCTTATATTTTTTAACCAAAAATTTAGTACGGGACTAACGCTTGCATTATAACAAAAGATGATTATAATATCAACAAGTATTTTGCGACCACGAAATACTTGTCAAAAAAGATAGGGGAGTATATAATGGGAGTATTAATTATCAGCTGCCCGCAAAAGTGTGGATTAATTTAAAAAATGTATGTCAAAAATAACAGACAAAAAATTTTATATATTTATTATAATTATCTTATTGATTTTTATTTTCGGGTATATTAAATATCAAAAAGAATACAGAATGTTTTTTTGTAGAGATCAAGCAATACAAGAAGGTGTTTTAGGTCATTTAATGAATTATAAGGAAGAAAATTCTAGCACAGATTTATTGAAACAATATACTGATTCTTATACAAATGAATATGTTAGATGTTTAAGAAATTTTTAAGATCCATTAAATTACAAACCCCGAAAGTCGAGTTCGGGAAATGAAAATAAAATAAATAAAAAAATATAAAAAGTATGAGTAAAATAATAGGTATAGATTTGGGTACAACAAACTCAGCAGTTGCAATTATTGAAGGAGGTTCTCCGAAAATAGTTGAAAACGTTGAAGGAAACAGAACAACGCCATCTGTTGTTGCTACCACAAAAAATGGCGACAGAATAGTTGGATTATTAGCAAAAAGACAGGCAGTGACAAATCCAGAAAATACTTTGTCAGAAATGAAAAGATACATGGGTCACAGATTTGATGATCCGGGTGTTCAGAAAGACAAAACTTCTGCGCCGTTCAAGATTGAGCAAGGCGAAGACGGTGGCGTGAAAGTAAAAATGGCTGACAAATTTTACAGACCAGAAGAAATTTCTGCAATGATTTTGCAAAAAATTAAAACAGATGTTGAAGCAAAAACTGGAGAAAAAATTACAGAAGCTGTTATCACAGTGCCGGCTTACTTTAATGATGCGCAGAGAAAAGCTACAAAAGACGCTGGTTTAATTGCCGGACTTGATGTAAAAAGAATAATCAACGAGCCGACAGCCGCAGCGCTTGCTTACGGTTTTGATAAAAAGAAAAACGAAAAAGTAGTTGTGTATGACTTCGGAGGTGGAACTTTTGACGTATCTGTGCTTGAAATCGGTGATGATGTAATAGAAGTGAAATCTACAGACGGAGACTCACACATGGGTGGAGGCGATATTGATAGAAAAGTTATAAATTGGATTGCAGAAGAATTTAAAAAAGAATCTGGAATTGATGTTACAAAAGATCCGCTAGCACACCAGAGATTGAAAGAAGCAGCAGAAAAAGCTAAACATGAACTTTCTACTACTTTGGAAGCTGAAATAAATATTCCGTTTATTACTTCGGATGCTACTGGACCAAAACATTTGTTGATGAGAATGACCAGAGCAACTTTAGAAAGTTTGGCAAAAGAATACATAGATAGATCTATTGAAATCACGAAACGTGCACTTGAAGCATCACCATTCAAAATGAATGAAATAAATGAAATCATAATGGTTGGTGGACAGACAAGAATGCCAGCGATTGTAAGTGCTGTTGAAAAATTATTTGGAAAACTTCCAAATCTTTCTATCAATCCTGACGAAGTAGTTGCATTGGGCGCAGCGGTGCAAGCTGGAGTTTTGCAAGGAGATGTGCGAGATGTCTTGTTACTAGACGTGATTCCGCTTTCTCTTGGAATAGAAACTTTGGGAGGTGTAGCAACTAAGTTGATAGAAAAGAATACTACAATTCCAACTTCTAAGTCTCAAGTTTTCTCAACTGCGGCAGATAATCAGACTTCTGTGGAAATTCACATAACGCAAGGTGAAAGACCAATGGCAAATGATAACAAATCTCTTGGAAGATTTATTTTGGATGGAATTCCACCAGCACCAAGAGGCATGCCACAAGTTGAAGTTACTTTCGATGTTGATGCAAACGGAATCTTAAACGTAAAAGCTCAAGATAAAGCTTCAGGAAAAGTGCAGTCTATCAGAATAGAAGCAAGTTCTGGATTGAAAGATGAAGATATCAAGAGAATGCAACAAGAAGCTGAACTTCATGCTGAAGAAGATAAGAAGAAGAAAGAATTGATTGAAGTGAAAAATACAGCTGAAATGATTTTGTACACAGCTGAAAAATCTGTAAAAGAAAATGAGACTAAGATTCCAGAAGATGTAAAAACTGGAGTAACTTCTAAAATTTCTAATTTGAAAACGGTGAAAGAAGGGAATGATCTAGAAGCCATCAAGAAAGCAACAGAAGAGCTATCTTCTGAAATGTCTAAAATTGGCGAAGCTATGAGTAAGGCCGGTCAAACTTCAAGTTCAACAACAGCAGAAGCTCAAGAACCAGAAATTCAAGAAGCTGAAGTTGCTGAAGATAAAGACAAAAACGACAAAGCAGAATAAAAAGAATAAATTATAAAACTAAAAATAAAAAGCGTTTTTCTTTGGTCCTGGGGTAAATTCACCAGACTACTCGAAAAACGCTTTTTATATTTTGTTTGATTTGGTATAATTAAAAGTAATGAATCCGGTAAATATACCGCAAAATAAAGACATTACGTATCTTGGGCTTGCTACATATCGTGACAAGAACCAGCTATTTGGTATTAAACGTAAAGACAGACGCCAACATGTTTACATTCTCGGAAAATCTGGTACCGGTAAATCTGTGTTTATGTTTAATATGATTATTCAGAACATCAAAAATGGTGATGGTGTTTGTTTAGTCGATCCGCATGGAGAAAACGTAGAAGCTGTTCTTTCTGCAATTCCACCAGAAAGAGTAAAAGATGTTGTTTATTTTAATCCAGCAGATCCAGATTATCATATTGGTTTTAACGTTTTAGAAATTGCAGATCCGAAATATAAACATCTTGTCGCTTCCGGCTTGATGGGAATTTTTACTAAAATTTGGGCAAATGCTTGGTCAGCCAGAATGGAATACATTTTGAACAATGCTATTTTAGCTTTACTTGATACTCCAGGAACGACGATGCTCGGTATTCCAAGATTGCTTGTAGACAAGGATTACAGACAAAAAATTATTTCAAATTTGAAAGATCCGGTTATCAAATCTTTTTGGGTGCACGAATATGAAGCTTGGCAAGATAAATTCAGAAATGAAGCTATTGCTCCGATCCAAAACAAAGTTGGACAGTTTCTTTCTTCATCAATAATAAGAAACGTTGTTGGCCAGTCAAAAAGTACGATAAATATTTTTGACTTAATGAATGAAAAGAAAATTTTCTTGGTTAACGTTTCAAAAGGAAGAATCGGAGAAGACAACTCAGCTTTGCTTGGAGGTATGATTATTACAAAAATTCAGTTGGCTGCTATGGAGCGTGTGCGTATTCCGGAAGACGAACGTAAAGACTTTTATTTGTATGTCGACGAGTTCCAAAATTTCGTTACAGATTCTTTTGCGTCAATTCTTTCAGAAGCTAGAAAATATAGACTCAATCTTACTGTTGCTCACCAATATACAGCGCAGCTTGTTTCAGATAAAAGTTCTGCTGTTCGAGATGCAGTTTTCGGAAACGTTGGAACGATGGTTGTTTTCAGGTGTGGTGCAGAAGACGCTGATTTTTTGGAGAAAGAATTTGACCCAGAATTTACCCCGCAGGATATCGTTGCTTTGCCAAACTACAAAATTTATTTGAAGCTTATGATAGACGGTATTACTTCTAGACCTTTTTCTGCAAAAACTCTTCCACCAATGGCTGAGGGGAATCCAGAGATTGAAAAGCAAGTTATCGAGTCTTCCAGAGCTTTATATTGTAAAAAAAGAGAAGATGTAGAAAGGGAAATTAATGCTTGGAGTGGATCTAATATTGGAGATGAAGACGCTGAAAAATTTACAGCTGTTTGTTCTATTTGTGCAAAAGAAACAAAAGTCCCATTTAAACCAGAGCCAGGAAGGCCAGTTTACTGTAAAGACTGTATAACAAAAATAAAATCAGGTGAAATAAAGCCAGTAAAAGGTACGATGAGGCAGATTAGAAATGACGAGTCAAAATATTTTAAACCACTAGCTGACCTAGGGATTGAATTTGGACAGAAAGACACTATGCCTTTTCAACAAGGTAAACCAAAATTTGAAGCAGGACAAAGACAAGTGCAAAGAGAAAGAGATGAAAAGAAAAATGTTTTCTCTAAAATAAAAGGCGTTTTTGTAAATAATAAACAAAAAGAAAAGAGTCCAAAAATAATGGGAGAAAATTTAGCTTTGAAAGAAATTTTAAACAAGACTCTTAATGAAAACAAAGTTTTGGAAGACAAAGACAAAGACAAAGAAAAGACTGAAATAAAACAGGAAATAAAAAAAGTCCCAGAAAAAAATGTAGAAGTAGAAACAAAAAAAGAAGCAAAAATTTCTGAAGAAGAAAAAAATAAAGCAGAGATTTCAGCTGTTTCTTTAAACGAATTAAAAACCTCAAAACCAACTCCTGTTGCAAATATAAATTTGAAAGACAGAGCAGCGCCGGCAGAGGAGATGAATAAGTTGAAAGATCTAATCTCCAAGAAAGAGAATATTGTAAATAAAAAAATAGAAGTTCCAGAAGTAGAAACAAAAAAGGAAGCTTCGCCCGTAGGTGGGCTACAGCCGAGGGAGAAGATTTTGAAAGAAGAACCCGAAAAAGAGGAAGTAAAACAAACTCCGCCTACAGCCCCGCAAACACAGACGCAAGCACAGCCTTCAGTTTCTCCAACGGGAACGGTCAGAGAAGTGCCGGAAGATGTATTAAGAAAGATATTGGAATAAATGATTTCTAAGACTCCTAAATTTGATAAAGCTATTGAATCTTTATTGGTTGATTTAAAACCACATTTTAAAAATTGTGTTCAATGTAAAAATGAATTTGAAATAACAGAAAATGATATTAAGTTTTTTAAAAAATTTAAAGTGCCAGAGCCAAAAATGTGTTATGACTGTCGCAGGCAAAGACGCTTGGCGTTCGTAAACTATACAACTTTATTTAAAAGACCGTGCGATGTCCCAAATCATACCGAGAAAATTATTTCTTCTATACCAGAAAAAACAGAATTTTCTGTTTTTGATTTTGATTATTATTGGCACGGGGATAGAAATGGAAATGATTATGGCGTAGATTTCGATTTCTCGGGCTCTTTTTCTGATCAGTTTAAAAAACTTTTTTTAAAATCTCCACAACCAGCATTGACCCGTAACCCAGAAAGTATAAATAGCCAATATACTTCTTATGGTATCCAGTTAAAAAACTGTTTTTATGTTTTTGGTGGAATGAAAGCCGAAAATGTAATGTTTAGTATGTGGCCAATGGAAACAAAAGATTCGTTAGATATTCTTGTTTCAGTAAATACAAATTTAATATACGAAGGAGTTTACCCAGAAAATTGTTATAATTGCAATTTTGTTTATTTTTCTAAAGATTGTCTAGATTGCAGTTTTATTTATGATTGTAGAAATTGTAATGATTGTTTTGGTTGTGTTAATTTAAGAAATAAAAAATATTGCATTTGGAATAAACAATATACAAAAGAACAATATTTTGAAGAAATTTCTAAAATAAATTTAGGTAACAGAAATGAATTAAAAAAATGCAAAATTAATTTTTCTGATTTAGTAAAAAGTCTTCCAATCAAAGCTCTTCGTAATGAACATTCTCAGAATATTTCTGGAAATTATTTAGTAAACTCTAAAAACTGTTTCAATACAACATGGGCGATGTATTGTGAAAATTTAATGAATGTTGATTTTGTTATAAAATTGAATGACTGCTATGATTGTACAATTTCGGCAAATGCTGAAAGTTTGTATGCAACCTCTGGCGTAGGAAATAATTGTTTTAATGTTAAATTTTCTAGTTTTGGTAGAGAAATTAGAGATTGTGAGTACACAATGAACTGCAAAAATTGTCAGTATTGTTTTGGTTGTATTGGGCTTGTAAATGCTAAATATTGTGTTTTTAACAAACAGTATACAGAAGAAGGGTATTGGAAATTAGTAGATGAAATAAAATCAAAAATGCTTGCAGATGGTGAATATGGAGAATTTTTTTCTTTTTCTATAAGTCCTTTTCCTTATAATGCTTCACTTTCTAACATCATATATAATATTTCTAAAGAAGAAGTTTTGAATTTGAATGGATGGTGGTATGATCAGAATTCTGACTTATCGAGTGAAATAAAAATAATTAATCTTAATGAAATAGAAAATGATATTAAAGATATTTCTGATGAGATTTTAAATGTCGGAATTATGAGTGAGTCGTTGAGTAAACCTTTTAGAATAGTAAAAGAAGAATTTGAATTTTATAAAAGAAAAAACATTGCAATTCCATCTTTTGCTCCATACGAAAGAATAGTTGAAAGATTCAAATATTTGAATAATTTTAAGGTTTTTAAAGATAAATGTTTTAAGTGTGGTTTGGAAATTTTGAGTAGTCATGCTACTTTGGAAGGTTATAAACCTTATTGCGATGATTGTTATAAGAGAGAAATATACTAGGATTGAAAAAACACAAAAAATGTATTAAAATATAAAGATATTATGGCTCGAGAAAACAGAGTACAAATAGTTAAATATGCTCCACCACCACCGGAATTACCGGTTTTTGGCAAGGTTGATCCAGCTGAAGTTTCTTTCATTGGAAGAACCAACTATGTTGCTGCTCTTGAAGAAAAGAAATTCATTTTCGGCGTAAAAAGGGTAGACAGAAAACGCCATCTTTATATCATTGGAAAATCTGGAGTAGGAAAGACGAAGCTTCTTGAGCTTTTTATTCGTCAGGATATAACATATGGTCATGGATTGTGTTTGATAGATCCGCACGGTGACGTAGTAGATGCTATTTTGGATTATATTCCAAAAGAGAGAATTGAAGACGTTTGCATAATCGATCCAGCTGATATAAATTTTCCAGCTTCTTTCAATCCGCTTTCCAACGTTGACCCGATGTTTAAATTCCAACTTACGCAGGGATTGATAGAAGTTTTTCAAAAACAATTTGGCGCAAACTGGACACCAAGACTTGAACACGTTTTTAGATTCACTTGTCTTGCGCTTTTGGATTATCCGTATGCGACGATGAGAGGCATGATTTCTATGCTGACAGACAGAAATTACAGACAAAAAGTTGTTGAATATATTCAGGATGATATGGTAAAAAGATTCTTCGCAATAGAATTCGCTGATTGGTCTGAAAAATTTGATAACGACGCTATTATCCCACTTGTTAACAAATTGGGACAATTTTTGTCAGATCCGTTGCTTAGAAATATTTTCGGTCAGAAAGAAAATAAAATAGATATCAATAAATTAATGAACGAGCAGAAAATAATTTTGATTAATCTGTCAAAAGGAAGATTGGGTGAAGAAAATTCTAGCTTTTTGGGTTCTATCTTTCTAACAAAAATTAAGCAAGCAGGAATGGAACGTGCAGCAATTCCGGAATCTCAACGTAAAGATTTTTATCTATATGTAGACGAGTTCCAAAATGTCGTTACGCAGACTTTTGAAAATATTTTATCGGAAGCCAGAAAGTACGGTTTAAATTTAACAATGGCGCATCAATATGTTGGGCAAATTTTACCGAAAGTTCATCAAGCAGTGCTCGGAAACGTCGGAAGTGTAATTTGCTTTAGAGTTGGTGGAGAAGATGCCGTAAAATTAAAACCAGAATTTGATCCGATATTCGGCGTGAAAGATATGATTAACTTAGCGGTTGGTGAAATGTATGTAAAAATGACTATCGATGGAGAATCTTACGATCCGTTTTCTGCAGAAACTTTGAAAGTTTTACCGCCGACTCATGAATCTTTAAGAGACGAAATAATAGCAGCTTCTAGAAAAAAATACACAATTCCAAAAGATGCTGCAGCAAAATTAATAGCCGAAGAAGAAGCAAGTATTATTAGAAGCGCAGAAGAAAAAGCTATTATTGAAGGAAAGAAAAGTAAAAAAACAGAAGAGGTTGAAGAAGAAAATTACGTTGGAAATAAAGAAGATTCTGAGGATGAAGAAAATATCGAAGCAGAACCGATGATTTAAAAATAAAACTTGACTGAATTTTAGAACGAATTATAATAACAATTTGACGCTATGAAAAAAGATTACTATGAAACATTAGGAGTTAATAAAAACGCCTCAAAAGACGAAATTAAAAAGGCTTTTTATAAACTCGCACACAAATATCATCCTGACAAAAAAGATGGAGATGAAAAGAAATTTAAAGAGGTAAACGAAGCTTATCAGGTTCTTTCTGATGACTCAAAGAGGGCAAAATATGACCAATATGGAGCTGGTTTTGAAAACATGCAAGGAGGATTCGGAGGTGCGCAACAAGGAGGTTTTGGTGGCTTCGGCGGTTTCGATTTTTCTGGTTTTGGACAAAATGGTACTGGAGGTATGGAATTTGATTTGAATGATATTTTTTCTGAATTTTTTGGTGGTGGTAGTAGATCTGGGGGATTTTACAAAAGAACACCAAGAGGCAGAGACATGGAAACAGAGTTAAATATTTCTCTAACTGATTCTATTCTCGGAACAGAAAAGAAAATAATAATCGGCGGTAAAAAAGAAGTAAAAATAAAAATTCCAGCTGGTATCGTGAATGGGCAGACTCTCAAAATGACAGGTTACGGTGAAGAAATAAAAAATGGCAAATCAGGTGATTTGTATATTAGAATAAAAGTTAAAACGCCAAGTAAACTTTCTAAAAAAGCAAAAGAATTACTAGAAGAGCTTAAAAAAGAAGGAATTTAATTTTTAAATCAAAATGTTACCAGAAAACATAATTTTTATCGGAGTTGTATTAAATTTATTTTTTACTATTCTGTACGTTCGAAGTATTTTTAAAAATAAAACAAAACCAAACCCAATTTCTTGGTTTGTTTGGACTCTTGCACCAGCTGTTGGGGTGTTTTTGCAAATAAAAGCTGGAGCAAATCTTTCTGTTTTGGGTACTTTTATGGCCGGATTCGGGCCGTTTTTGGTTTTAACTATTTCTCTAATTTTTAAAAAAGAAGCATTTTGGAAAATCAATTTACTTGATATTGTATGTTGTTCCTTTGCTATTTTTTCTTTAATTTTATATATAATTACACACAAATTGGGAATTTCTATTTTGTTCGCTGTTTTGGCTGATTTTCTCGCTTACATTCCGATCATGATAAAGACTTATAAATTTCCAGAAACAGAAAATACTTTAATTTTTTTAGGTGGTATTATAAATAATATTCTTGCTTTATTAATAATAAAGAACTGGGAATTTGCCATTTATGCTTTCCCAGTTTACTTAATTTTAGCCAATACTTTTGAAATATTTTTAATATCTAGAAAATGTTTTAGAATAAAAGAAACAAAAATTTCTTAAAATCTATTCTTAAATTTGTGTGTAATTACAGAATAAAATATTTGCGCTGCGCCATATTCTGTTAGAACAGAATCTTTTTGTGGAGAAACTTCTACAATATCTGCGCCGATTAGTTCTTTTTCATAAATTGCGCGTTCTATAAGTTCTAATCCATACCACCAATCAAGTCCGCCTTGTACCGGAGTACCTGTGCCGGGCATAAAGCTTGGGTCAAATCCGTCTACGTCTACTGAAATATAAATATATTTTGTTTTGATAGATTCTAAAATTTCTGAAATTTCAGGGATTTTTCTTTTCCATTCAAAAACGCGAACATTATTTTCTGGATCAGAAAAATATGCATATTCTGTTTTGTCGTAAGTTCTAATACCAACTTGCACTAAATTAAATCCAAATTCAGAAGCTCTACGCATTACAGCAGAATGAGCAAACTTTGTTGGTTTTTTACTATAATCAGCGTCACTGTCTCGCAAATCACAATGCGCATCTATATGTAAGATAGTTACGTCTTTTGGGTTATATTTTTCTTTTAGCGCGTCAAAAACACCAATAGAGACAGAATGTTCACCGCCAAACAAAAATACAAATTTATTTTGATTTAATAAATTTAATGTTTTGTCTTTAATTTTTTGAACAGCTTTTTCAGGAGATAGCTTGCTGATATTTTTTAATTCTTCATGCGCTATTTTTACAAAATCTATTGTTTCTACTTTGAACTGTCTGTCAAAAAATTCTAATTTTTCTTCAAGACATTTTACAATAGCTTTTGGACCATTGATTGTGCCTTTTCGAGAAGAAGCCGTTTTTTCATACGGCGCTGATAAAATGACAACGTCTGCATCTTTTGTATTTTTTGTGTTTATTATTGATTTAATCATGTTATTAAAATAGTAGCACGTTAAATTTTTAAAGTAAAAATTTATTTAATTTATTTGCAAAATATGCTAAATAATAGTAGTATTTATATACAAGTTAATAGTTATCAAGAGAGCGACGAGAGATTTGGCTTTATGACTCGCTCAGCAACCTGCAAAAGTAAGGTGCTAAATCCAACCAGTTTTAAAAAACTGGAGAGATATGTTTACGTCTAGTCCACGTGAAAAACATTTTCTCTAAATATTTAGAGATTTTTTATTACAAAAATTATGAGTACAAAAACAGCAGAATTTGTTAGTCCTGGGCATCCTGATAAGATTTGTGATTTTATCGCAGATTCTATTTTAGATGCGTATTTGAAAGAAGACAAGAACAGCAGAGTTGCAGTAGAAGTAATGGGTGGACACAATTTGATTACAATCAATGGCGAGATTACAAGTTTAGGAAATCCAGATTTAGAAAGTTTGGTAAAAAAAATAGTCAATCAGGATTTTGAAGTAAAAATAAATTTAGTAAAGCAAAGTTTCGAAATTTCGCGAGGAGTTGATACTGGCGGTGCGGGAGATCAAGGAATCATGAAAGGTTATGCAACTTCTGAAACAGAAAGTATGATGCCGAGAGAATATGATCTGGCGAGAAATTTGTGTATGAAAATTTATGAAAAATATCCATACGATGGGAAAGTTCAGGTTACATTAGAAAACGAAGAAGTAAAAACAGTAGTTGTGAGTTTTCAAAATACTAAAAATGCAGAATTATTAGATTTAGTAAAAAGTTTAATAAATTCTGAAGAATATTTAATTAATCAGTCAGGTGAATGGAATGTTGGTGGTTTTGACGCTGATACAGGTTTGTCTGGAAGAAAATTAATAATAGATAATTATGGTCCAGAAGTTCCAATCGGTGGGGGTTCTTTTTCGGGAAAAGATTATACGAAAGTAGATAGATCTGGCGCTTATGTTGCTCGAAAGATTGCAGTTGATTTTGTAAAATCAGGAAAAGCAAAAGAAGCTTTTGTAAAATTAGCTTATTGCATTGGTAAACCAGAACCAGTCATGGCTGTGACTGTTCTAGATGGAAAAGAAGAAAAAATAGATTTAGAAAAATATGATTTAACGCCAGCTGGTATAAAAAACTTACTTAAATTAGATGAAGTAAAATTTGCTGAAACTTCAAAATGGGGCCATTTTGGTAGGGGATTTAGTTGGGACAAATAGTTATCCCCAGTCTATTTTGAATATATATATATATATATATAGGTTATAATGTATTTAGTTACAAATATTATCAATTAACTTGTCCCACTAAAAGTGTGGATTTAAAGATTATGTAATTATGAAAAATAAACTAACATTACTAACAATCTTTCTATTCTCATTTCTAATCATTTCCACTCAAGCTTTCGCTTCTACCACTAACGGAACTGTCACCGGTTACGCTTGGGGTGAAAACATAGGTTGGGTAGACTTCTCAAATGTTACCATAGACAACCATGGTTACTTCACCGGAGCCGCTTATGGTGAAAACATCGGTTGGATCACTTTTGATAAAGATAATACAAACATAGTAACCACTGACTGGAGACCAGCCAGTACTAGAACTCACCACACTTCTTCCGGTAGTTATTTGCCAGGTTATGGATCAAAAGCAAATCTTCCAGTAGTTACTCCTACAGAAAATCCTACATCAACAGTAACACCACCATTACTCGAAAGAACTTTAAAACTCAAAATGATAGGAACTGATGTTAAAGCACTTCAAGTATTCTTAAACACTCATGGCTTTTCACTAACTCAAACAGGATTTGGTTCAACAGGACATGAAACCACATTATTTGGAAAACTTACTGACAAAGCAGTCAAAGCATTCCAAACTAAAAACAAATTAAAACCCGATGGTATTGTCGGTCCCATTACCAGAGGAATTATTAATCAACTTAATAATGAAAAAAAATAACTTATCCCGTTAGAAATTTAACAAACGGGATTAAATTATTAAAAATTAATTAATATATTATATGAATAAAATTAAAACAATCTTAAAAAACAAAATTTCGTTCGGGATTAAATATATTCCATATCTCGTGATTGCTGTATTAGTGGGAGTAACGGTAACCTATGCTGCATCTAAACTTGTACCACCCGGTCCTGTAGCTGATACTATGTACAGTCTCCAAGATATTTATGATTTAGCAACTAGTGGCACCCCTGCCACTGAAGGGAGTGGAACCATAGAAACAACCCCTGCTCTTTCTGAAACTGGAGTAACTCTTACTCAAGTTTATGAAGCGGTGGAGACGGCACTAGCTTCAGTGGGTGGTGTTGATTTATCTAATATGTTTAACGGTTCTTGTACTATTGGTGCAGCTTGTCCTGGTGGCAGTGAATTTCCTGGAGGAACTCAAGCACAAGGAGGAATAGATGATGCCAACTATGATACAACTGGTAATCTAGCTCAAACTCCACCAGCAGGTAGATATGAAACTACCTGGATAACTTGTAATCTTGGAAATAATTATTGTGGAACAGGTGATGCAGGAGCAAATGCAAAAGACGAAGCTACCGGTTTAGTTTGGAGTTATCCTCTTACTGGACTCGGTGGGGCATCTTGGGATACTGAAACCAACTCAGCAACTCTAACAGCAGGATGTGTTGCTGATGGTGACTGTGCTTATTGGAACACAGATACATACTACTCTTGGGATAATTCAAAATCAGATAATAATGGTAAAACAGCTTACGAGCTTTGTTCTTCTCATGCTGGGTGGTCACTCCCTCATCAGAAGCAACTTATGCAAGCTTACATTGATGGATCGTATGGTAACTTGGAACCCCAAGGAGTTGGCCGCCTTTATTGGTCCGCTACTACCAGTTCGTACAATGCTAACGATGCATGGGAAGTCTATTTGTCGCATGGCTACACGGGCAGCAACGGTAAGTACTACAGCAGGGTTATTCGTTGCGTCCAAGAATAGTTTGTGATTTGGTTATTTGGTTATTTGAATCTTTGGGAATTCCTTCCCTTTTTCTACCATAGGAGAAAAAGGGAAGTGAATTTTAAAGATTAAATTAGATTTGGATAGTTTAGTTTAATATTATTAATTAAAATAAAATTTTAATATAAAATGGCTCAATATTCTCACTTGCCGATATACAACACAGCATTTAGTTTACTTCGAGAAATGTACGAAAGGATACCAAAATTTGGAAAGCAATATAAATATTTACTTGGTGGGGAAATAATAAAATCAAATATAGAAATAATAAGACTTATTCTTGAAATAAATAATAATAGAGAATTAAAAATCAGAAAAGAATTACTTGATAATCTAATATGGTTGTCTGAATCTATAATTATAAATTTAAGAATTGCGAACGAATTGAAACAATTGGGTGGAGAGAAAAGCTATCTGTATTTAGTAGAGAAATCTGTGGCTCTTTCAAAGCAAGCCGAGGGCTGGAGGAAAAGTGTTATTTAAACAATAATACCTCCCCAGAATTTTTCATTTGCGAATGAAAAAGTGTGGATTTGGGAATTCAGTTTCTGCTCTCTATTTTAAGGTAGAGGATAGATGTATATGATTTATGGATAGTCAGAAACTTTTAATGTTGAAGAGTTGACCGCAATTATTGGTCCGCTACTACCAATTCGAACAATGCTAACAATGCATGGAAAGTCAATTTGTCGAATGGCAACACGAACAACAACAATAAGAACAACAACAATAATATTCGTTGCGTCCAAGCACTCCCACCTCTAGCCCTCGTTTTATTTTATGTCTTCTATTTTTACACTAGAAAAACTTTATGTTGCTTATAATGAATGTAAAAAAGGTAAAAAGAATACTCACAATGCTTTAACTTTTGAAATTGATAGAGAAAAAAATTTGTTGAAACTTTTAAATGATTTAAAAACAAGACAATATAAAATATCTAGATATATTTATTTTATAACAACTGTTCCAACAGCTCGAGAAATATTCGCAGCTGATTTTAGAGATAGAATAGTACACCATTTAGTATATAAAGAACTATATAATATTTTTGATTCTGATTTTATTTCTGATTCATATGCTAATAGAATAGATAAGGGAACTCACAGTGCTGTGAATAAACTTCGAGAGAATATGAGACAAACAAAATTATGGAATAGTAAACAGTGGTATTTAAAATTAGATATACAGAGTTTCTTTCGATCTATTAATAAAAGTATTTTATATAATCTTTTGGAAGAGAAAATAAAATGTAGTAGTTCTATAAAAGAAAATTCCATAGAGTGGGAGTCTGATATTTTATGGTTAATAAAGATGATTATTTTTAACAATCCAACGAAGAATTTTGTTTATAAAGGAAAGACTATTTTAAAAAACTCAATTCCTAAAAGTAAATCACTATTTTATTCTGGGGAATTAGGTTTGCCAATAGGCAATTTAACTTCTCAATTTTTTGCAAATATATATCTTAATGAACTTGATCAATTTGTAACTAAAAATCTCGGATATGATAATTATATAAGATATGTAGATGACTTTATTATTATTGATAATTCAAAAGATAAACTTAAGTCTGTTATTCCAATTATAGATAATTTTTTACAAATAAATCTTAGTTTAAAAATTCACCCGAGGAAGATTGTGTTACAAGAAACTAGGATGGGAGTAGATTTTTTGGGATATTATATAAAAACTACGCATACACTTGTAAGGCAGAAAGTTGTAAAGAGATTCAAGAAAAAGTTATATGAACAAAGAAATAATAAAGACGGTCTTTTTTCTATAGATAGTATTCCTATGATAAAGTCTTATTTTGGACATTTTAGTCATGCGAATAGTTATAATCTGGTGAAGAAATTAGGGGAGTAAAAATTTTTATATTTTTTCTATTTTGTATCCCTCAGGAGTATCTTTTATTTCATAACCAAGTAAAATTATTTTGTCTCTTAACTCGTCTGATTTTTTAAAATCTTTATTTTTGCGAGCTTCTTCACGCTCTGCTACTAATTTCAAAATTTCTTCTGGAATTTTTTCTTCTTTTAAATTAGCAAAACCTAAGCCTAGAACTTTATCAAAATCTAGAATAGTAGCTTTTTTGTCTGGATTAGAAATGTTATCATCCTTTATTAAATCCCAAAGCAAAACCAGAGCTTTTGGTGTGTCTAAATCATCTGATATATATTCTTTAAACTTTTTTTGATATTCAGTATTTATGTTTCCAATAGCTTCTCCAAGGCTCATATAAAGCCTAAAAAGACGTTTTAAAGCCGTTTCTGCGCCCTCTAAGGCTTCCCAATTGAAATTAACTTTTGTACGGTAATTAGCCATTAAAAGCCAAAATCGATAGGCGATCGGGTTAAAGTTTTTTTCTTTTAAACTACTTAATTTTAAGAAATTATCGTCAGATTTTGCCATTTTTGCACCGCCGATATCTACGAATTCATTATGCAGCCAGAATTTAACAAATGGTTTTTTTCCAGTTGCGCATTCTGATTGAGCTATTTCATTTGTGTGATGAATTGAAATATGATCTACGCCACCCGTGTGAATATCGAATTGCTCGCCAAGAAATTTCATACTCATGGCAGAACATTCTATGTGCCAACCAGGGAAGCCTTTTCCAAATGGGGATTCAAAGCCGATTTGATTATTAAATTTCCAAAGCGCAAAATCTTCTGGATTTTTTTTCTCAGCATTTTTTGCAATTCTTGAGTCTTCTTCTGAATGAACTCTTTTACCACTCCAGAGTACGCCATAGTCTGGCATTTTTGCAGTATCAAAATAAATTCCGTCAGAAGTTTTATAAGTAAAATTTTTCTCTTCTAATTTTTTTATCAAATCAATATCTTCTTGCACATAATCACTCGCGTAGTACATTCCGTCTGGTAAATTTATATTTAGCGTAGTTATGTCTTCTTTAAACTTTTCAGCATAAAATTCTGCAAGCTCGCGCATGTTTTTTAGATTCAATTCTTTTCCTTCGCGCAGTAGGCCTTTTGTCATTTTGTCATCACCAGAATCTGCGTCGCTAGAAAGATGCCCGATGTCTGTAATGTTCATGATTTGCGTGACTTTTAAATTATTATATTTTAAAGTCTTGCGTAAAATGTCAGCAAAAACATAAGCGCGTAAATTTCCAATATGCGCGTAATTATATACAGTTGGGCCGCAAGAATACATTTTTACTTCGCCAGGTTTTATTGGCGTGAATTCTTCTATTTTTCTAGTCAGTGTGTTGTAAAATTTTAAGGGCATTTTTAGTTAAATTATTTGATTAAAATATCATTTTTAAATTCGTTTCGGTAAATAGAAATTAGAGTAAATAACAAACTCATAGCAAGTGGACCAATCAAAATTCCCACAGGACCTAGCAGAACAACGCCACCTAGTACTGAAAATAGAATTAAGAAGGCAGGAATTTTTATTTTACTGCTTACGATATATGGACTTAGTAAGTTATCTATTAGACCAACTAATACTGCTGCCCAAATTGCTAAACCTATTGCTGGAATTAAATGTCCTCCTAAGAACAAATATAATACTGCTGGGACAGAAATAAGCGCCGTTCCGATTGATGGAATCAAAGATGCTATTGCTGCGACAACTCCCCAAAATGCTGGATTTGGCACACCGAAGAAATAAAGTCCTAGTCCCATCAAAAGTCCTTGAATAAGAGCAATTAGAATATAACCTTTTATCACTCCGTTAATTGTTTGAGATAATCTGTGAATTATTTTTTTGTCGTCAGAATCAGAAAGTGGACTTAATTTAACCAAAGCTCTTTCCCATCTTTCTCCATCTTTTAAGAAATAAAAAATACTCAAAAGAATTAAAATAAAAGAGAATAAAGTTGAAAGGGTAGTACTGAATATTTTTGACACGTTATTTGTTATAAAAGTAACAAAGCTAGAAGCTTTTTCGTTTATGTCAAAACTTAAACCGTGAGGCAAGTAAGAGTTTATCGAACTGTTTATAGAATCAGCCGTTGGTATAATTTTTTGGCCGCTTATTATTTGGTAATAAAGATCTTGGGATTGATCAAAAATTAAAGTTCCTAAGCCGAACAACGGTAAGCAGATTATTAAAAAGAAAAATAAAGTAGTAAGAAAAGCAGATAGCCAGTTTGGAACTTTTTCCTGTAAAAGCCATTTGTGTATAGGAGCTAAAACAACTGAAAAAGAAGCTCCCAATACTATAACTATCCAAAACGGTTTAAATATAAAAAACGTGAAAATTAAGGTTAATAATAAAAGGCCGAAAAAGAAATACCTTTCTAAACTTTTTGTTTGCATAGAGAAATTATAGCAAAATACTTGCATTTTCTCAAAATTTTGATAATATAGTCTTTATGGAATTCGCAGTAATAAAAACAGGAGGAAAACAGTACAAAGTCTCAAAAGGAGACCTTGTTCGTATTGAGAAAATTAAAGGCGATTATAAAGTAGGAGACAAAGTTGTTTTCGATCAAGTTTTATTAGTTGATGATGGGAAAGATACAACAATTGGAACTCCAGTTATTTCTGGCGCAAAAGTAGAAGCAGAGATAGTAGAAATCGGCAGAACAAGAAAAGTGCTAGTTGTAAAATATAAACAGAAATCAAGATACTTGAAGAGAAACGGACACAGACAGCCATTCTTCAAAGTAAAAATACTTTCTATAAAATAAATAAAAAAACCCGCGAGAGCGGTTTTTTTTTATTTGTATTTTTATTGCCTATTTTTCAGTGCGTTCTTTAGGGTTTCATTGTCTGAATATTCCAGTTCTGTGCCGGTGGAAAGTCCGCGGCCAAGTGATGAAATTTTTATATTATTTTCTTCGCAAATATTTTTAATCTGTCCGCGAATGTAAGAATCAGTGTGGTCGCCTTGTGGATTTAAAGAGAAAGCTAAAATTATTTCTTCTAAATTATTTTCTGTATTTTTTTTCCCGCCAGAGGCGGATGAAATTTTTTTAATTAATTCTTCAACACGAACTCTGCTTTTTGTATTTTTCTCTACTATCGGTACAAGCCCACCAAGCACAAAATATTTTCCGCGATAAACTCTACTTTTTCTAACACTTTCTAAATCAGAATCTTTTTCAACAATCATCAAAGTAGAATTTTCTATATTTGGATTAACACAGATATCACAGATTTTGTTTTTGTTTTCTGATTTCAAGAAAAATCTGAAACACTCAGGACACTGTGCGACTTCTTTTTTTAATTCTAAAATTAAATTAGATAAATTTTCTGCATAATTTGGATTTTTATACATTAAAAAATAAACAAATCTTTTCGCTTGTCTTTCACCAATGCCAGGAAACTCTTTAAATATTTCTGTTAATTTTTCTATCGTGTCCATGTAAATTTTTTCTTTCTGTTTAATTTATCTTTTTAATTTTAAAAATTTGCTAAATCGTCTTCTGGTTTAGAAGGAGCAAATTCGCTCACGCTACTTTTTTCTAAACTCAAGAATGTTGTAGTTTTTTCATCAAAATACAAATCAACTTTTCCCGTTGGTCCATTTCTGTGTTTTTCTATCAAAATTTCAGCTATATTTGTGCGTTCTGACTCGTCTTTACCTTTGTCTTCTCTGTGAATAAACATTACAACGTCTGCGTCTTGTTCGATAGATCCAGAGTCACGCAAGTCTGAAAGTCTTGGTTTTCCGCCACGAGATTCAACGGCACGAGAAAGCTGTGAAAGAGCCAAAACCGGCACGTTTAATTCCTTAGCTAAGCCTTTTAATGATCTTGAAATTTCAGTCACTTGGTTCACCATTGAATCGTAATTTTTTGAAGTGGTCATGAGCTGCAAGTAGTCTACGATAATTAAATCCAAGCCCTTTTCTGCTTTTAATCTTCTTGATACAGCTTTCATGCGGACGATAGAGCTTCCAGGCTGGTCATCTATATAAATTTTTGCTTTAGATAATTTATCCAAAGAGTCGCGAAGTTGTGAAAATTCTTTATCTGTTGAAAGTTTTCCTGTTCGCAAATTAAAAGCGTTCACTCGTGATTCTGCGGCAAGCAACCTGTCTACTAATTGCTGTGAAGACATTTCGAGTGAAAAGATACCGACAGCTTTGTCGTGTAGTGTTGCTGCCATTCTGGCGATATCAAGAGCAAGTGTTGTTTTACCGACAGATGGTCTTGCGGCTAGAATTATCAAATCAGATTTTTGCAAACCAGAAAGCAACATATCAAGATCTCTAAATCCTGTTGGAATTCCACGAAGTTCACCTTTGCGTTCATGAAGTTTTTCTAATCTTTCAAAAGCTTCGGGTAATTCTTCTTTCAAACTTCTAAATTTTTGATTTTTAGGCGAAGAAACAACACTGAACATTTTCTTTTCTGCAATATCTAAAATATCATCAAGATGATCGTCGCTTTCTTCGAATGCTAATTCAGAAACAAAATCAGCTGCTTCTATCAAATTTCTCAAAACAGATTTTTTCAAAACAATATCAGCATAATATTTTACGTTAGTAGAAGATGGCACGAGGTTTACAATTTCTGCAAGATACTGATTACCACCAATCGCTTCTAATAATTTTTGCTCACTCAATTTTGTAGAAACAGAAAGCATGTCGATTGGTTCGTTTTTTGAAGCAAGCTCGAGCATAACTCTAAAAATTATTTTATGTTTTTCTACATAAAAAGAATCTGGATTTAAAATATCTTCTACTTCATGCATTGCGTCTTTGCGTAACATGATAGAACCCAAAACTGCTTTTTCTGAATCTATGTGTTGAGGTGGAACACGTAGATCATTTTTTCTTTTATTATTATTTGCCATGTAAAGCAATTCTAACATAAAGAAAAAATGGTGGAAGTTGTGAAAGTTATTAAATATGTTATTAAAATGGGGAAAAATATGATAATATAAAAATATGCAAAATAAAGGAAAAATTATAGCTTTAACAGGGGATAGACCAACGGGGAGATTACATCTGGGGCATTATGTTGGCTCTATTCAAAATAGATTAAAACTTCAAAACGAAGCTGATAAGTTTTTTTATATGATTGCAGATGTTCAGGCTTTGACAGATAACGCAGAAAATCCAGAAAAAGTTAGAAATAATGTTTTAGAAGTTGCGCTTGATAATCTTGCGTGTGGTCTTGATCCAAAAAAAGTCACGATGTTTATTCAATCTGAAGTTTCTGAATTAGCAGAACTTACGGTTTTATTTTTGAATTTAGTGACTGTTTCTAAATTGTTCCAAAACCCTACAGTAAAAACTGAAATTTTACAAAAAGGATTAAGCTTACCAGACGTCAAAATAGAGAACGGTGGTTTAATGATAAAAAGTGAAAATATTTCTAAAAAAGGAGCTTCAGTTGGATTTCTTGCTTATCCAGTTTCTCAAGCTGCTGATATTTTGTTTTGTCATGCAAATTTGATTCCAGTTGGTGAAGACCAAAACCCAATGATAGAACAGGCGAATGAAATTGTGCATGACTTCAATAGAATTTACGGAAAAACTTTTGATAAAGTGAAGCATCTTGTTGGTGATACTCCAAGACTAATTGGAACAGACGGAAATGCAAAAATGGGAAAATCTTTGAACAATGCAATTTATCTTTCTGATAGTTATGAAGAAATAAATAAAAAAGTGATGAATATGTACACTGACCCAAGTCACATTCACGTTCAAGATCCAGGAAAAGTTGAAGGAAATGTTGTGTTTACTTATTTAGATATTTTTGATGAAGATAAAGCTGGAGTGGCTGAACTAAAAAAACAATATCAAGCTGGTGGACTTGGTGATGTTGTGATTAAAAAAAGATTGATAGAAGTTTTGGAAAAGACAATAAAGCCAATTCGTGACCGAAGAGAAAAATTAGCTAAAAATCCAAAAGCAGTAATGAAAATTTTAGAGAAGGGAACTAAAGTAGCAAGAAAAGAAGCGCAGAAAACAATGAAAGAAGTCAGAAAAGCGATAAAGATAGATTATTTTTAAAAAATATTTCTAAAAAACCAGCACCTAGTTAAATTTGACTAAATGCTGGTTTTTTGGTATTGTAAAAACAGAAATTTTTTGAAATAACTCACTGAATTAATAACCAAATAAAAAACTAGATTATGGAATCAAAAAATCCTTTTCGTTTTATGCTTTTTGGCCGCCCTGATGATGTTGGTCATTTTTTATTAAATGATGTTTCAAATGTTCTTGGAGTTCGATTGGGCAAGACGGCTTATAAAGATTTCAGTAATGGAGAATTTTTATCTCACCACGATGAATCAATAAGAGATTGTGATGTCTATTACTTTGCTCAACCGAGATTCGGAGAAAAAGAAAGATTAAGTTACGATCTTGATTTGATGGAAAGCATGGTTTTTGCACTTAAGCAAGGGTCGCCTAATAGAATAACTGTTGTAATTCCTTGTCTCCCGTATGCACGTCAGGACCGGGCTACTAACTATCGTGAACCTGTTTTGGTACAAAAAATTCCCATGAGAATGCAAATGGCTGGATCAAACAGAATCATTACACTGAGGCTTCATAACCCGAGTAGTTACAACGCCCATCCAAATTCTATTCCAATTGTGAATATTGGAACGAGGCGTCTGTTGCTTCAACATATTCTTTCTAAAGATTTTGATTTGTCAAAATTCAAAATTGTTTCTCCTGATTTGGGTGCTGCAGCGGAATGCAGAAAGATAGCGGAAGAGTTGGGAATTCCTGGTAATATTATTATCATTAATAAATATCGGGATCCCAAAAAATCAAACAAATCAGAAGTGATGGATATCATAGGTGACCCTAGTGGATTTAATTGTATCATGCCTGATGATATGGCTGATACTTGTGGAACAGCGTTTAAATCTTTTCGCGCACTGAAAGAGAAGGGTGCTCTTGATATTTATTTTTCTGCTGTCCACCCGATTTTATCAGGTAGTGCATTTGAAAATTTAGCAAAGTCTGATTTTAAAGGTGTTTGGTTTTGTAACACGTGTAATTTGGAAGAAAAAGCAGACAAGATTAAAAACCTTGATATTATTCCAGTTACAAATTTAATGGCTAGGGTGATTAATAATCTTCACAATGGTGAGTCTATCACTGACCTGTCAAAAACCGGAGAGTTCAGTAAGTAACTTGTTTTTAACTTTTTGTTTACGGCCGCAAAAGCGGCCTTTTTTTATTGCTGATTTTGTGATATATTTTAGGAATGCAAAATAGAATTTATATTAAAGATTTAAATACAAAAATTGGTCAGGAAATTATCATTGCTGGTTGGGTTGATGTACGAAGAGATCAAGGTAAAATGGTTTTTTTTGACTCTCGTGATATGACCGGAAAAGTGCAATGTGTAGTTTTGCCAAATCACGCTGAAGCTATCGAGAAAGCAAAAATGATCAGACCTGAATGGATTTTGAAAATAACTGGAATTGTAAATAAAAGACCAGAAAGAAATATTAAAGTTGGAGTACTGAACGGCGATGTAGAATTAGAAGTTACGGGAATTGAAGTTTTGAGTGAAGCGAAAGAATTGCCGTTTGATATGTCACTTGAAGGTTATAACTTAGAATTAGTTACAGAATTAGATAACAGAGCTCTTGTTTTGCGTCAGCCAAAAATTCAAGCTATTTTCAAAATTCAAGAAACTATTATTGATTCTTTTAGAGAGTTCATGAAGAAAAATAATTTCTTCGAATTTCAGGCGCCAAGCATTGTGCCAGCAACAGCAGAAGGTGGTGCTGAAGTTTTTCAGGTAAATTATTTTGATAAAAAAGCATATCTTTCTCAGTCACCACAACTTTACAAACAGATAGTCATGACAGCTTTTGAGAGAGTTTTTTCTGTTAACAAAATTTTTCGCGCAGAACCCAGCACTACAACTAGACACCTTACTGAAGTAGTTTCTCTTGATGCCGAAATGTCTTTCATAGACAGTTGGGAAGACGTTCGAGATATGGCCGAAAATACTATTAGATATATTTTAGAAAAAGTACAAGAGAAAAATTCTGAGCATTTGAAAATATTAAAAGTAGAATTACCAGTGATGATAGAAAAAACGCCTACTATGTCTCTAACAGAAGCACAGGAAAAGATTTTTCAAGTTTACGGAAGAGACAACAGGGGTGACAAAGATTTAAGCTCACAAGACGAAGTGGAAATTGCAGAAATAGTAAAAAAAGAAACTGGTTCCGACTTTGTGTTCGTGTATGGTTTTCCAACAAAAGAAAAGCCATTTTATGTATTTCCAAATCCAGAAAAGCCAGAATTTAACGAAGGTGTAGACTTGATTTGTCGCGGAAGAGAATTGTTAAGTGGCGGACGTAGAATAAATAATTATGAGCAGCTTTTGAAGCACGTTGAAGAATGGAAAATGGATCCAGCTAAGATAAAAATGTTTTTAGAAGCTTTCAAATATGGTTGTGCTCCGGAAGGTGGTTTTGCTTTCGGTGCGGAAAGAATCACGATGCAGTTTTTGGATTTGAAAAATATCAGAGAAGCTTCAATGTTTCCAAGAGATATGGAAAGAATTGATGAGAGGTTTTCTAATATGGAGTAAATAAACACATGAGGAAAATAATAGCTATTGGTGGAGGGGAAATAGGAAGACCTGGTCATAAAATAGAAACAAAAAAGATAGATCGGGAAATAATTAAATTAACAGGTAAAAAAAATCCTAAATTACTTTTTGTACCGACGGCTAGTTCTGATTCTGAAGGCTATGTTTCTGTTGCGCAGAATTACTTTGGTAAAAAACTTAAATGTAAAGTAGATAATTTGCTTTTATTGAAAGAAAAAATTTCTAAAAAAGATATTGAAAAAAAGATTTTATCGGCAGATATTGTTTACGTTGGTGGTGGTAATACTCTTAAAATGATGAATATATGGAAGAGAAAAGGAGTTGATAAAATTTTTAAAAAAGCGATTAAAAAAGGAGTGGTGTTTTCTGGTTTAAGTGCTGGTGCTGTTTGTTGGTTTAAATATGCAAGCTCAGATTCTAAAAAATTTTATGATCCTAAGGCTAGTTTAATAAAAGTTAGCGGTTTAAATTTTATCTCAGCTGTATCTTGTCCGCATTATGATGTTGAAAAAGATCGAAAACCAGAATTAAAAATATTAATGAAAAAAACCAAAAGTGCGGCAATTGCATTAGACAATTGTTGCGCGATAGAAATTGTTGGGGACAATTATCGTATTATTAATTCAAAACAATCCGCAAATGCTTATAAAGTGTATTGGAAAGATAAAAGATATTTTGAAGAAAAACTAAAAAAAGATAATAAATTTAGACCAATAAAAGAATTATTAAATTATTAATAGATAAATATCATGAAAATAACTTTCAAAACATTAAATAATATAAATGAAAAAGAATTTGTTTTTGTTTCTGTGGGTAGCAAGAATCAAGATGAAATAGTCAAAGAAGACGGCAGAAAAACTCTTTTTGTAAAATGCGATGAAAAAATGACTTTGCGCAAATTATTTTTGCTGATTAGAAAAGTTATTTTAATTGCAAAGAAAGCAAAAGCTGAAAAGATTTGTTTTGATTTTAATGATTTTAAATTTAAAGATATAAAAATTTCTGACGCTGAACTTGGTGAAATAATTGGCTCACAGTTGGATTTTGCAAATTATGAATTTCTTGAATATAAATCAAAGAAAGAAGGTACTTTTGTAAAAGAAGTAAATGTTTTGGGCGTTTTTAAAGAAACAGAAAAAGCTATCTTAAAAGGGCACGTGATTGCAGAAGAAGTTAATAAAACTAGAACTTTATCAAATATGCCAGGTGGCGACATGACGCCAGGAATTCTAGCGCAGAAGGCAAAAGAGGCGGTAAAAAATTTACCAGTGAAAGTGACTGTTTTGGGTGAAAAAGAAATGGAAAAACAAAATATGCGCGCTATTTTATCTGTTGGTCGCGGATCAGACGAAGAATCTAAATTTATAATTATAGAATATTTTGGTGGTAAGAAATCAGAAAAGCCGATTGTTTTGGTTGGAAAAGGTGTAACTTTTGACACTGGTGGAATAAATTTGAAACCAAATAACTCTCTGGCTGGAATGAATATGGATATGTCTGGTGGGTCCGCTGTGATTCATGCTGTTGCTTTGTGTGCAAAAATGAAATTAAAAAAGAATGTGATAGCTCTTATTCCGTCTGTTGAGAATATGCCATCGGGAAAAAGTTACAGACCGGGCGATGTAATTTATTCTATGTCTGGACAGACTATTGAAGTTTTGAACACAGACGCAGAAGGAAGAATAATTTTGGCCGATGCTTTAACTTATTCAAAAAAATATAAGCCAGAAGTTGTAATAGATGTTGCGACTTTGACTGGCGCGGCTGTCGTTGCATTGGGCGAAAGAGCTTCTGCTGTTTTTTCAAGTGAAGATTTTTTATCTGATAAAATTAAGACAGCTGGAGAGAAAACTGGAGAATATTTTTGGCAGTTTCCACTTTGGGAAGAATATGAAAATGAGATAAAAGGCAGTTTGGGTGATTGGACTAATATTCACAATAAAGAATCGCGTTCTGGCGGTGTGATTTACGCTGCAAAATTTTTAGAGCAGTTTATAAAAGATGAAAATTGGCTGCATATAGATATTGCACCTAGGATGGTTTCTATTTCTGGAGATAATCTAGCAGCTGGTGCAGTTGGTTCACCGGTTGCAGCTTTAGTCAAATTTATAGAAGAATACAAATAAAAAGCCCCACTTCTTTTTAGGGAAGCGAGGCCTGGATGGTTTGCTACGTTGAATCGACGTAGCTCTTTGGGTGTGGGGAAGCACCCAGTAAAAAAACAAAAAAAGAAAGAAGATACATATAAATAATACTAAGATAAATTTTTTTGTCAAGGGTTTTTAAAAAAGCCTTATTTTGTTATAATTTAAATGTGGAAGAGCAGATTTATAAAGTAAAAACAGATAATTTTGAAGGTCCGTTTGGACTGCTTTTAAATTTGGTAGAAAATAGAAAATTATTTATAAACGAAATCTCACTTGCGCAGGTTACAGAGGATTATTTGAATTATGTGAATAGTTTACAGAATTTATCACCGGCTGAAATTTCTAGTTTTGTAGTTGTTGCTGCTACTTTGATTTTAATTAAATCAAAATCTTTACTCCCGAATTTAAACTTAACAGACGAAGAAGAGACTGATATAAAAAATCTAGAAGACAGATTAAAGCAGTATGAATTTTATAAAAATCTTTCAAGAAATATAAAAGAAATTTTTGGTCAGAAAATGATTTTTTTGCCGAACGAAAGAAAAAATGATTTTCTTGTATTTTTGCCAGACGAAAGAATTACAAAAGAAAACATGATGGCTTTTGCTTCGGATGCTTTAGGTAGAATTCCAAAGAAAATTTTTCTGCCAGAAGTTGAAGTTAAAAAAGTTATTAGTATTGATGAAATGATTGATAAGCTAACAGAAAGAATTCAGAATTCTATCAAAATGAACTTTAGAGAATTTGCCGGAAAAGTGCAGACAAAAGAAGAAAAAGTCTTTGTAATTGTCGGATTTCTTGCTATGCTAGAACTTGTACGTAACGGAATATTAAACGCAGCGCAGGAAAGTAATTTCGAAGATATAATAATAGAAAAGCAAGAACAAGAGCAAGAAGAAATAGAACAAACAGAAATAGTATTAGAAATTAATGAATAAAAAATAATTATGAATACAGAAAAATTAGCACAAAAAATCGAAGCAATATTATTTTTTAAAGGAGAACCAGTAACTATTGATAAGTTGCTAAGTATTTTGAAAGTTTCCAGAGAAGAGTTGGCAGAAGCAATTATTTCTTTAAATTCAAAATTGGCAGACAGAGGGATTGTTTTGATGGAAAAAGAAAATGAACTAGCTCTTGGCACAAATCCAGAATTTTCTGATTTGATTTCAGATTTGCAAAAAGAAGAATTAAACAAAGAACTTTCAAAATCAAGTTTGGAAACTTTGTCTATTGTTTTATACAAAAATGGCGCAAGTAGAGCTGATATTGATTATATAAGAGGCGTAAATTCAAGCTTTATTTTAAGAGCTTTGGTTATCAGAGGTTTGGTTGAAAAAATAGTAGATAAAAAAGATAGTCGAAGGTATATTTATAAGCCAAGCTTCGAGCTTTTGTCTTATTTGGGAGTTAAATCAGTTGAAGAATTGCCAAATTATGGAGAATTAAATATTTCTTTGGAAGATGCTGCCAAAAATATTGAAGACGAATTGAAAGAAGAGGAAAATATAGAAAAAAGTTCAGAAGATAAGCAAGAAGAAGAAAAAGAAGAAGAAAATTTAGAGGAAAATATTATTTCTGGTGGCGAAGAGAATTTAGATTCAGAATTGGTTGAACAAGTTTTAGAAGATATAGAAAAAGAAATTGAAAATGGGGAAACAGAATAAGCTTCTTTTATTTTTTATATTAATCATAATTGCCGTAGAGGCAATTTTGTTTTGTTTTTTTAACCACAGAAACAATCAAAAGTTTATAAAGCAAGTACAAGAGCAAGAAAAGAAACAGCAGTTGATTATAAATAAATATGCGAATATTCCAATTCAGGCAAAAGCTTTTTCTGTTTATGATATTACAGAAAACAAAGAAATTTATGGAAGAAATCAGTATAAAAGATTTCCGATAGCTTCTGTTGTAAAAACGCTTACAGTTTTAGTTGTCTTAGATAATAAAAAACTTGATGATCAAATTGAGATTATTAAAGAAGATTTAGCAAAAGAAGGGGACAACGGTCTTTTGTTAAATGAAAAATGGAAAGTTTCTGATTTAATTAAATTTACTTTAATTCAGTCATCAAATGATGGAGCTAACGCTCTTGCAAGAGGAGATGAAAAATTTTTAGAAAAAATGAATAATAAAGCTGAGACAATCGGGATGACCAATTTTGCTTTTCGAAATGAAACGGGATTAGATATTAACGAAGCAAGTTCGGGAGCTTATGCTTCAGCAAAAGATATAAACCAAATGAATGCTTATGCGCTTAAGAATTTTCCAGAAATTTTTTCAAACACCGCTTATTCTGAGTTGAAAATAAAGTCTAATACAGGGGTGACGCATAATGTTCAGAATACTAATATTCTTGCTGATAAAATACCAAATCTTCTGTTTTCTAAGACTGGTTATACAAAATTGGCTGGTGGAAATTTAAGTATTATTTTGAAAAATAAAGAAGGACACGAAATTGCCGTTACTGTGCTTGGTTCTACGATGGATGGTAGATTTTCTGATATGGAAAAATTAATAAATGTGATATTATCTTAACTATATGCTTCTAAATTTTGTAAAAATATTTTTGCCAACAGCGCTAGCATTTTTGACTGGTATTTTGATAACTCCTACGGCTACGCATTTTTTTTATAAATACAAAATGTGGAAGAAAAATTCCAGAACGGAAACTACTACAAATGCAGATTTTCAAAAAATACATAACGAAAAAGAAGAATTACGAACGCCAAGAGTCGGTGGAATTATAATTTGGTTTTCTGCATTGATTGTCACTTTAGTTTTCTTTTTAATTTCTATAATTTTTCCAAATGAGTTAACCGGGAAATTAAATTTTTTAAGTAGAGATCAGACGTTGATTCCTTTTTTCACTTTGCTTTTTGGCGCAGTGTTAGGACTTTGGGATGATTTATTACAGATTTTTGGAAAAGGAAAAATTGCTCATGATGATAAAACGTGGAGACGTTGGAAAACTTTAATTATAATTTTTATTTCTACTTTAATTGGATTGTGGTTTTTCTACAAATTGGGCATGACAGGAATTCATGTGCCTTTTGCTGGAGAAATTAATTTAGGATTTTTGATTATTCCATTTTTTGTAATAGTAGCGTTAGCAACTTTTTCTGGTGGAGTGATAGATGGAATAGATGGTCTATCCGGCGGAGTTTTTTCTGTAATTTTTCTTGCTTATTCTGTCATTGCTTTTGCTAATAACCAAATAAATCTCGCAGCTTTTTCAGCTGTTATTGGTGGTTCTATTTTAGCTTTTCTTTGGTTTAATATCCCGCCGGCTAGATTTTATATGGGAGAAACCGGTATGATGGGGCTTACTATTACTCTCGCAACATTGGCGTTTTTGACAGATTCTGTTTTGATTTTGCCAATTATTGCTTTGCCGTTAGTTGTTACTTCACTTTCTGTGATTTTACAAATTGTTTCTAAAAAATTAAGACACGGGAAGAAAATTTTTAGAGTTGCACCTTTACATCATCATTTTGAAGCAATCGGTTGGCCATCATACAAAGTAACAATGCGTTATTGGGTTTTATCAATCATTTTTGCGATTGTTGGTATGATATTGGTAGTTATAAGCAGATAAATAAATTTAAAATTAATGCGAGAAAAAAAAGCAGATAAATTTTTTTTGACGGTTTTAATTCTTCTTCTTTCTATTGGAATAGTGATGTTTATTTCTGCTTCTCTTGGAATTTTAGCAAAAGACAGAAATATTTTTTATTCTGTTTTGTTTAGTCAGATAGTGCAGGGATTGGGTGTAGGACTGCTTGGAATGTATATTTGTTATAAAATAAATTACAAATTTTGGCGGAAATATGCTTTTTATATTTTATTAGGCTCAGTGCTTTTGACTGCAGCAGTTTTTATTCCGCATGTTGGTTGGGCACATGGTGGTGCGCGAAGATGGATTGATTTGGGTTTTTTTAGATTTCAGCCAGTAGAATTTTTAAAATTCGGTTTTGTAATTTATTTTGCGGCATGGTTGTCTTGGGCAAAAGCTAAAATAAAAGATTTTAAATTTGGAATTCTTCCGTTTGTTGCATTGTTGGGAATTATTGCGTTAGTTTTATTTAAACAACCAGACACAAAAAGTTTTATTTTGATTACAGTGACCGGTGCTTGTATGCTTTTGATGGCTGGAATTCCGTGGAAATATATAATTGGAACTTTTTTGGGAATAGGAATAGTTTTAGCTAGTCTTGTTGTTTTTACGCCATATTTGCAAGACAGAGTGAAGACTTTCATTGACCCATCTCAAGATCCAAGAGGTTCTTCTTTTCAAATTCAGCAGTCGCTTATTGCAATTGGTTCTGGTGGAATTTTTGGTCGTGGAGTAGGGCAGAGTATCCAAAAATTTAGCTATTTACCAGAGCCGCAAGGAGATTCTATTTTTGCAGTTGTTGGAGAAGAATTGGGTTTTGTTGGTTCAGTAATAATAATTATTCTTTATGTTGTTTTTGCTTTACGTGGGCTTTATATTGCAAACAGGTCTCCTGATCAGTTTAGTAGACTTCTAGTTGCCGGAATTGTTATACTGATACTAGCGCAGTCATTTATGAATATTGCTTCTATCGTAGGAGTATTTCCGCTGACCGGTGTGCCGTTGGTATTTATGAGCCACGGAGGAACGTCATTAATGATTTATTTAGCAGCGATGGGAATCGTTTTGCAAATTTCAAAATATCAAAGAAAAACAAATTAATTTAATTTTTTAGAAAAATAAAAACATGAAAATAGTATTTACAGGAGGCGGAACAGGAGGACATTTTTTTCCAATAATCGCCGTAGCACAAAAAACAAATCAAATAATTGATCAAGAAAAAATTATTGGCGCAAAGCTTTATTATGTTTCAAACGAGCCTTATGATAAACAAGCTTTGGCAGAAAATAGTTTAGAATTTAGAGAAGTAACTGCAGGCAAATTACGTATTTATTCTTCTATAAAAAACTTTTTTGATTTATTTAAAACCGGAATCGGCGTGATAAAAGCTACGTTTAAAATGTTTTCTATTTATCCTGATGTTGTTTTTGGAAAAGGTGGTTATGCTAGTTTTCCAGCACTTTTCGCAGCAAGAATATTGCGAATACCAGTAGTGATTCATGAATCAGATTCTGCGCCTGGTAGAGTAAATATGTGGGCTGGAAAATTTGCAAAAAGAATCGCAGTTTCTTTTCCAGAAGCAGCAGAATTTTTTCCAAAAGAAAGAGTTGCCTGGACTGGTCAGCCCATTAGAACAGAATTAGAAAAAATAGAAGAAAAAAGTAAAGCTTTAGATTATTTTAAATTTCAATCGAATTTACCAGTTATTTTAATTTTAGGCGGTTCTCAAGGCGCAGAATTAATTAACAATACTATTTTAGACGCATTATCAAGATTAGTAGAAAAATATCAAATTATTCACCAAACTGGAGTGCGAAATTTCAAAATGGTTGAAACTCAAGCTGAAGTTGTATTGGGTGAAAATCCAAACAAAGGCAGATACATGCCATTATCTTTTTTGTCGCCGCTTCAGATGAAAATGGCAGCTGGTGCTGCAACGATTGTAGTGTCGCGGGCTGGTTCAACTTTATTTGAAATAGCAAATTGGGGAGTGCCTTCTATCTTAATTCCGTTTACAGAATCGAATGCTGATCATTCAAAAAAGAATGCGTTTAATTATGCGCGCGCAGGTGCATGTAGTGTAATAGAAGAAATGAACATGACGGCAAATATTTTAGTGCACGAAATTGATAACATAGTAGAAAATAAAGATGTTTGGGCTCGTATGTCACAGAATGCTAAAAATTTCAGCAAACCAGACGCTGCTGAAAAAATCGCTAGAGAAATCATAAATATCGCTTTATCTCACGAGAAATAGAAATAAAAAAAAGAAGCCTTTTGGGCTTCTTGTGCGCTTGGTTTGATTTAAGCATAGAATTGTTTTATGGCTTTAAAGATACCAAATTCCTCTTCGTAAGGATCCCATAATATTTCAAACCAGATTTTTACCGGACCAGTTGTTTTAATTTCCTGAAACGTAGCATGAAATCCGATGGCCCTCATGTCTTCGTATAATTTTTTATAACCTTTTCTTTCTTTTTCGAAAATGAAACCAGAGCATTTAATTTCAAATTTTCCGAGGTTTTTTTCGTTGAGCGAAAAGGCTACCAGGATATTTTTTTCGCCACTTTTTTCAGTTGTTTTGAAAAAATCATGAAAAGATAGATAAATAGGATCAACAAGCCTGCATGTTCCTGACAGCAGACCAGTACCGTTTGTCTGTAAAATTTCAATTAAGTCCATGGCTATTATTTTTTTAAGTTTGACATTAATTAACTTTTTCTGTTTTTAGAATATCACAAAATATGATAAAAGTCAAATAAATTAAATATAATTTCTTATTTTGTTTAAAAATGCTAAAATAAAATAATGAACGAAAAGAAAGTTGTAACAAGATTTGCGCCGTCGCCGACTGGTTTTATGCACGTTGGTGGAGTTAGAACAGCGCTTTATGCGTGGCTTTGGGCTAGAAGAAATAATGGCATTTTTATATTAAGAATAGAAGATACTGATAAAGCAAGAGAAGTTCCTGGTTCTGTTGAGCATATACAAGAATCACTTAAGTGGCTGAATTTAAACTGGGACGAGGGACCCGGAATTGGTGGACCGAATGCTTCTTACAAACAGTCAGAACGTTTAGATTTATATAAAAAATACGCGCAGAAACTTATAGAAAAAAATTTGGCTTATTCTGATCCATACAGTAATGATGAAGTTGATGGATTTCGTGAAAAAGCTGAATTGGCTGGTAAAGCTTTTCTTTTTAGAGAACATAGGCCAGAAGTTTTTGAAAAATGGGATGGCACTAAACCACTTAGATTTAAAGTGCCAGAAATTAAAAGTTACAAATGGCACGATGAAATATTTGGCGATTTGTCTGCTGGGCCAGAAGCACTTGATGATTTTATTTTAATAAAATCTGATGGTTATCCAACTTATAATTTTGCGCACATTGTTGACGATATAGAAATGGGCGTGACGCATGTTATGCGTGGGCAGGAATTTATTGCTTCTGTGCCAAAGTTTTTGGCTTTGTATGAAGCTTTAGAAATTACACCGCCAACTTTTGTAACACTTCCGCCGATTTTGGGAGAAAGTGGCACAAAAAAATTAAGTAAAAGAGACGGCGCAAAAGACATTTTAGATTACAGAACAGAGGGATATTTACCAGAAGCTTTGTTAAATTACTTAGCACTTCTTGGATGGCATCCAAAAGACGAAAAAGAAATTTTTACTGTTAGTGAATTAATAGAGAGTTTTGATATAAATAGAATTCAAAAAGCTGGTGCACAGTGGGATGATATAAAATTAGATTGGATAAACAAAGAGCATATTAAATTGCTCGCTGAAAAAAATCCAGAGGAATTAAAAAATAAAATTTTTGAATATTTACCAAAAGAATTAAAAGAAATAAAAAATATTGAAAAATTAATTCCAATTATTACAGAAAGAATTTCTAAATTCAGTGATGTGAAAAAGATGCTTGAAGCTAAAGAATTAGATTTCTTTTACAAAAAACCAGAATATGAAAAAGCTAAATTAATTTTCAAAAATACTAGTCCAGAAAAAATTTCTGAAAATTTGAAACTGGCTGTCAGTGTTTTAGAAAAAATGGAAGAGCAAGATTTTACTCAGGAAAATGTTAAAGAAAGTTTGATGGAAATTGCGAACAATTTAGAAAGTAGGGGAGAGTTACTACATCCAATACGCTATGCTTTGTCTGGTCTTGACAAATCTCCAGACCCTTTCATAATTTCAGAAATTTTAGGAAAAAATGAGACAATTTCAAGATTACAAAAGGGAATTTAAGTTTTTTCTATTAGGACTTTTGTTGATTGTTCCTATGGTTTTTTCCTATGCGGAAACAGCTCAAGAATTGAATGATAAAATTGATCAAAAAAATGACGATATTGCAAAGCTTGAACAAGAAATAAAATCTTACCAAAACGAATTAAATAGTTTGGGTCAACAAAAAAACTCTTTGGCAAATTCTTTAAAAGAACTAGAAATAACTCGAAAAAAATTAGTTGCCGATATGTCTGTGACTCAAGTTAAAATAGATAAAACTAATTTAAAAATAAAAAGTTTAGGTTCGCAGATTGTAAACAAAGAAGATGCTATTTATGACAGTAAAGAATCTATTAAATTAGATATTAAGCGCAGCGATGAATATGAAAATTTTTCATTGGCAGAAATTTTGTTATCAAAAAATAATTTCTCAGATGTTTGGAACGACGTTGATAATATTTTAACAGTCAGAGAAAGACTTATTGAGATTATTAATGATTTAAAACAAGATAAAATAGTTTTGGAAGATTCTCGTGCTGAAAGTATTTTGGCTAGAACTGAACTTGAAAACTTGAAAACAAAATTGGCTGATCAGAAAAAAATTGTTGATCAAAATGCTGCAGAAAAAAATAAATTATTAGCACAAACAAAAAACAATGAAGCAAATTATCAAACCCTTTTGAAAAATAGATTGGCAGAAAAAGAAGCCCTCGAAAAAGAAGTTGACCAATATGAGTCACAACTTAAATATATTTTGGATAAATCAAAATTGCCGAAGAGTGGCGTTTTGAGTTGGCCGTTGGATTCTATTTATATAACTTCGCCATTTGGAACGAGATGGGGCACGGTTCATAGAGGTTTGGACTTGAGAGCGGCCGTGGGCACGCCGGTAAGAGCCGCGGCAGATGGTTTTGTCGCAGGTTCTGGAGATACAGATGCTACATGCGCTGGTGCGTCTTTTGGTAAGTTTATTTTGTTAAAATATGACAACGGTTTGGCTACTACTTATGGACATTTGTCTTTGATAAAAGTAAGTAAAGGTCAAAAAGTTTCTCGAGGCGAAATCGTTGGATATTCTGGAAACACTGGTTATTCTACAGGGCCACATTTGCATATTTCTGTTTATCCAAAAGATGCGGTTAACGTAGAATCAATGCCAAGTAAAGCTTGTCCAGGAAAAACTCTGACTCAACCAATCGCTGCTACAAACGCTTATCTTAATCCTTCTACTTATTTTCCCAAATAATAAAATATGGTAAAATATAAACATGAGTATGAATAATTTTAAAAATAAAAACGGAGGTATTATAAAAACTATTCTTATAATAATCGTGGTAGTTTTTTTGTTAGCTTATTTTCATGTGACAGTCAGCGGTGTGTTTAACTGGATAATAAATGCTTTTCGAAGTGTTTTCACTTAATAATTTATTTAAAATAAAATGAAAAACTTAAACAAAAAAAGTAGCAAGGGGATTAGCGTAATCGGATTTTTGGTCTTAGCTTTTGTTCTGATTTTGATTTTAAGTTATTTCAAAATAAGCATTAGAACAGTAGTAGAAAGTCCAGAAGCACAAGACAATATTACTTATGTTCGTGGCGCTGGTATAAGTGTTTGGGATAGATATCTAAAAGAGCCTGCAAATAAATTCTGGGACAAAGTAGTTGTTGATTTGCTTTGGGGTTCATTCACCAACAATTTGCAAAGAATAAAAGATGGCATGCCAACAGAAATGGAAGAAAATGCTCCAGGTTTAAATATCGGCAGTCGTGTGAAAGTAGATAAAATGCAAACAAATTAAATTAAATATAAATAAAAAAAGCCGTTGTGAAAAACGGCTTTTTATTTTTTTATGTTTTGTTTTAGGGGAGAATTATGTTTTTGTTATTTCTTTTTCAAAATTCTATTTCTTTTTTCAGTATATTCTTTTTATTTAGTAAAGCAATTACTAAATAGGCTGGAGAGGTGTGGCTGTATTTTTGAGTTTTATTGTAGAATAAAGCTTATTTGTATAAGGCTATGTCGCAAAGATATATTGTGCGACGTAGTATTATAATTCAAATCGGCCTCTTCCCTTTAAAAAATATCGACTTTTATTCACAAGAACCAGAGAGTTGGAGGCCAGCTTTTTCTGCTGCGTCAGCGCTAGAAAAATAAATTCTATTTTCCTCTATAATATTTTTTCCAGCGGAACAATTTATTGGATAATATTTATTTCCTTTATTTGAACCAAAATAGTCCCCCGAACTGCTGTTTTTGCTGGTTTTAGGACCGATAGTAGATGCCGATTCTGAATCAGAGGCCGATTGGGCTAATTCTGACCCTTTAAAATCGATTTTAAGGCTATTTGGGTCATTTTCTTGAGATAATCTACCTAATTGAAATGAGCCTAAACCTACTAAAATTACTATAAATACAGTTATTATATCTTTGCCTTTGTCACTATCAATAAAGCGCTTGATTTTTTTCATGAAATCATTTATACTTTTATAACGTTAATTAAATTTAATTTTAACACATATTTAACGTTAAAAATAATATAAAAACAATATGGCACATAGAAAAGCCGGCGGAACAGCCAAAAACTTAAGAGACTCACAACCAAAGTACCTAGGTACTAAGCTTTATGACGGCCAGAAGGCTCAAACCGGTTCTGTTATAGTTCGTCAGAGAGGTACAGCTATCTTGGCAGGAAAAAATGTTGGAACAGGAAAAGATCATACCCTATTCGCTCTAAAAGATGGAACGGTAAAGTTTGGTTCAAAGAGAAAGACTTCATACGACAACAAAGTCTCAACAAAGAAAACTGTAAGCGTTATATAAAAAATAAATTAAAAAGTCCTCAGAATTTTCTGGGGATTTTTTAATATATTGACTTTTGATAATACTTATGATATTATATAAATAGTCGTTTTTTAGCATTCTGCACCTGAATTAGTTCAAGGATAACAGTTGTCGATTTCCCTCTGATTTTTAATCACAGAGACGCTTCCTAGTAACGGGTAGAACGTCTGATTAAAATTAAATTGTTTTATGGAGGACGAGAGAAATTCAAAAAACTTTTTAATTCAGTTCCTCCTCAAAATATTCTTTTGAGGAAAGAGACTATCAGAAAATGGAGCTGAAAAAAACTCAGCAAGGGTTTGAATCCCCCACAGTCAGAATGCTCATCTTATTACGATTAGGACGGTTTCCTTATGGGGCCGTCCGTTTTTAGTTTATAAAAAATAACCCGTTAGAATAAAATCCAACGGGCTTTTTATAAAAAATCTAAAAATAAAAATGGTAAGCCGGATCCAGCCATACATTGTTAATGTAACTTATTATTTCACTGAACGGCATTTCTCCAAAAAGAATTTTCCAGGCAATTCTTCTTTTGTTTTTGTTTTTACAATAATGTTTCCCTTCAACTCCAACGGGATTACCGTTAATAAATTCACAAGTTACAAAAATTCCTTTAGGCATTTCCGGTTCCTTTTGTAAAAGTTCACAGATTTGGTAAGCGTTAAGGTTTCCGAATAATAGGTGCCAATTTTCATGCAGCTTAGGTTCTACATAAGAGATGTTGGCTTTTGAATCGGTTCCTTTTAATGAGCTAGGCCTTCTGTGATGTCCTTTTGTTCGAACCAGTTTTGTTCTACTCATCTTTATTAAGTTTTTTAGGGTTGTTCTGTAGTTAATTAAAACAAAAAAATTTATATAAAGCAATATAGTATAGTTATTCTAAAATAATTTTTTGATTTTTTATTTCTTTTTTCAAAAATATTGAAATAATAAAAATTATTACAAAGAAAAGAAATCCCATTATACAAGTTGGTAAACCAAATTTGTATGTGCTAAATCCATTTTTGAGTAACATTGGAAATTCTTGCATAGCAAAATATCCGGAAAAGAATACGCCAACTAACGCAGTGTAAAAAATCGAATTAGTTATGGAGCCAATACTCGCCTTCTTGAATGCAAAAATTATGGAGAAGATAAGTATCAAAGTGAAGATTGTAAAACCGTAATAACAAGCAGGAATTCCTAAAAACAACGGGCAAGTTTCTCCGAATGCGCAGGTGTTTGAGAAGATTTTTATATTGCTCATATAACCTGAAAATAAAAATCCAGCTAGAGAAAATATCAATAAAGAAATTTTAGATTTTTTCATATTTTTAAATTATATGTTTAAAAAAGTTACTGTAAATTGCAAAACAGTAGCGAAAGAAACCCAAATTAGATAAGGAATATTTACATAAGCTACCCATTTCATTTTTGGATAAATTGCGATCATTGCCCAGATCAACGTGCCAAGGATTAAAACAATATCTATCGCCGCTAGAATATTATTTTGTAAAACAAACTGAACTGGACTGAAAATAAAATTGAATATTAAGTTTAAAATAAACGGCAAAATTATTTTTTTAGACAATTTCCCTTCAAAAAATCTCAAAAGGACTGTACCGAAAGAGATTAGAATTATTATGTAAAGTATTGTCCAAACAGGTCCAAACAACCAAGGTGGCGGTGCCCAAGTTGGTTTTATTAATTGCGAATACCAAATAGTTGCATTGCTCATATATTTATTTTTTTTAATTAAACTTTTAATTTACTAACTTATTTATCTATTTAAAAGTACAAGTCAAAACGCACTGCATTGTGCAGATTTCTGCTTTTGGATCATGACGGCAAGCGGAAGCGCAAGAATTAAATTCTCCACCTTTTGCAATACAAGAAGTTTCAGAAAGAGAATTTATTTCACAAGTATTATTATCAGAATACCACACTCCCCCATTACTCTCGCAAGAAACTTTTTTGTTTGTTGCGTCTAAAATTATTTTAGCGTCAGAAGAATTAGTTACTTCACATTTTTCTTCCCAAATTCTTAAACATTTATTTTTTACTGCGCACCAAGAATATCTTGCGCTACCGATACATCCATGAGCGTCTCTGTCTCCACCAACAATATTTGTGCTTGTCGTGCTTCTATCTTCCTGACTTTTTGTATAACATTCATTTAGTGCAATTTTGTCATTTTCTAAAGTAAAAGCCATGTCGCCTTTATTCCAGAAAACAAAACTTTCGTCACTATTTGCATATCTTGCGCCAGAAGCGGAAATAACTTGTGGCAATTTATAATTTCTTCCGTCGCTCAAAGTAATATCGACAGAATTGTTTGGTTCTTTATTGTAAAATTTTGCGTCGATATAAGCGCCAGTTGGACAAACAAAACGAGCGACAACATCAGGTTGTTCAGTTTGTGATATATCAGAATTGTTTTGTGTTTGGTTTTGATTTAATAAAGTTTCATTTTCACTTTGTTGGTGATTTTTTCTATTTTCCACATACAAAGCGCCGCTCACTACTATCAAAAGTATTGCGATTATGATTAAAATTGTTTTTGTTCTCATATTAAAATTATATCAGAAGATTATAATTTTCGACTATCGTAAGCCCAGTGTAAAACCGCCTGCCTTTGTACCGGACGACAAAATTCGTCTCCTGTCCTACAATTTTTCTTAATTTGCGCTATATGTCTGCGAATTGCCAGCCAGCGCTTGATTTGCCTGTCATCTTCTTTTTGTATTCTACGGCCCATATAATATCTGCAATACCATTGGAACCAGCCTCTTGGATCTTCTTTGTAAATCCAGCCTTTTTTGCGCCACACAGAAAGTGGCTGGCTGGCATTAACTTTGAAATAATTTAATTTTGGATCGTGAAATTTCGGAGAAAGTTTTACGCCTTTATACCAATCTTTTGGAAATTCTTTCTGACAATCAGTCATATATTTACCACCAAAAATCCCAAGCTTGAGCATTTGTTTCGGTGTGAGATCTGGTTTGAATCTAGAATCAAAGTTTTTTCCCATCGGCTCTACAAGCTGATATTTGTAATTCTTTTGCATTTTGTCAGAAACGTTAATGGATTTTTTCATTTTTTCACTAGATAATTTTTTTAATACAAAATTATTTTATATTTTTATTGTTTCATTTTTATCCAAATCTTTCTAGCAAACGATATTGAAAGAGTAGAAAGTAAAAAACCAATAGTCGGAACTATTGCATTTATGAATGGACTAGAAAATCCTGCAAAAAAGAAAAACAAAACAATAACAATATAAGTCATTATTGCGATTACTATCTTTCTTACCAAACTTGTCTCCCATGCCTTGTCTTGCTCTACACGGGCATTTCTTTCTTTGATTTCTGCTATGTCTTTTTTTATTTGTTCTATTTCGTTCATATTTTTATATTTTATAATATTATCTCGGACACGTGTTTTTACCTACAGCAGCATAGAATCCACACCATGAGAAAATAGCTTCAAACAGCATAAAACCGGCTAAAAACAGCAAAATTGGGCTCCAGGAAGTACTTATAGCTATCAAGAATAAAGCTAATCCTAAAATTGCTCGGAAAATACGATCTGTTTTTCCAATATTTCTAGTTGTGGTTCTGTTTTTCCTTTTTGCTATTTTTCTTACTAACAGTCTGAAAATAAATCCTATTATGAAAGCTAGAATAAACACAACCAAAACAAATCCCCAACCTATTGGTGAAAGAATGAAATTAATCGGAGATTCGTTAAAAAAATTCTTTTTTATCTCAGGTATGAGTTTCACTGTGCGTAAAGTTTCTTTCAGTGGAAAAGATTCTTTTTCTCCTACAGCTAAAACATATTTACTATCATTGTTTGAACTCCAAATTCTGATTTCGTAATTTCCGGCTGGAACTGCCTGTCTGTATTCTGCGCCTTTCCAATAACTATCATATCCAAATGGCTCAAAAAATTTTTCCCAATTATTATTGCCGTTATCAAAAATAGTCAAAAGCTCGTCGGCCGTAGAACTCTGGCCGTTCTTTTTGAAAAGCGCGAGATTTACATCTTTTTTCTGATCAGCGATATCTGGCACTAAAATGTTCACGTATAGATTAAAAGCTTTATCAGAAGAAATAGTATAAACCTGAGGATCGCCGGAAAGTTTTGCATAATATGCTTTTGAAATTTCTGGATCTAGTACTACCGTCTGGTTAGAATCTGGAATTCTAGGTTGATGAGCAAAAGTAAAAATTGGAAAGACTGAAATAAAAACAAAAATAAAGAAAAAATATCTTTTGTTTTTATATTTTTTTAGTTTCTGCATGATATTTTTATATTTTCTCCACTATCAGCTTAAACGAACCGGTCTTATTTTTTATTTTAATTTGAATATCATATTCACCAATTTCTTTGATTGGTTTATCTAACAAAATAAATTCTTCTTTGATATCTATTCTGTGTTCTTTTTTTAATTCATCTATCAAATCTTTTTGTTTGATAGCAGAAAACAGGCTACCTTTGTCGTTGGCTTTGCCTCTGATTGTGATAGTTTTATTTTTTATTTCTTCCAAATTTTTATCGAGTAGTTCGTCTTGAATTTCTTTGGTAATTTCTACTTCTTTTTTTCTTCTTTCTAACGCAGCGATATTGGAAGGCGTAGCCATTTCTGCTAACTTTCTAGGAAATAAAAAATTGATAGCGTAACCGTCATTAATTTCTTTGACGTCATGCTTCTTCCCTACTCTTGGTACATCTTTTAGAAATATAACTTTCATATTTTTGTTTTTATTTTGGCCAATTTTTTAATAATTCGACTGCTTTGTTTAATTGAGGATCAATTTTTTTCTCGAAATCTTCTTTTGTGTATTTTACTTCATAATCAGGAGTTAAGCCTTTTTCTGAAATTGAATTTCCATTTGGAGTAAGCCATTTTGCTACTGTAATTTTCAGTACTGTGTCTGGAGTTACGTCTACGAGCTCTTGCACAGAACCTTTTCCGTAACTTTTTGTTCCAACCAAAATTGCTTTTTTATAATCTTGCATCGCGCCAGCAACTATTTCTGAAGCGGAAGCAGAACCTTCGTCTATCAGAATTACAAATTTAAGTTTTTCTGAAAATACATCGTAGCCGAGACTTCTGTAATCTTTTGGACTTATGTCGTCGCCATAATCTTCTGTCACAATAACTTTTCCGTCTGGTAAGAACCAACTTGAGATATTAACCGCAGCTTCTAGATATCCTCCTGGATTTCCTCGCAAGTCTAGAATTAACTTATCTGAGTTAGCTTTAGCAAATTCTTTTAATGCTTTTTTAAATAGTTCTGGAGAATTCTCAGTGAAACTGTAAAGTCTTATGATAAAAATACCGTCGTCTCTTTTTTCTGTCTCAAGTGTTGGAACATTTATTGTTTGTCTAACAATTTTTATTTCTTTAGGATCTTTTTCTCCATCACGGAAAATAGTCAAAGAAACAGCTGTGCCAACTTCTCCTCGAATCAAATCGATTGCTTCTTCGATGGAAAGATCTGAAGTAAGAGTGTCATTAATTTTCAAAATTTTATCGCCTGGCTTGATATTTGCTTGATAAGCCGGTGTGTCTTTCAACGGCGAAATTGCGGTTAGAATTCCGTCTTTTATACCAACTTCTAATCCAATTCCACTGAAACTTCCCGCAATATCTTCTTTAAATTCTTTTGTTTCTTCTGGATTAAAAAAAATACTATATGGATCATTTAGTGAACTAACTAACCCAGCGATTGCGCCGTAAACTCTTTTTTGATTATCAACCTTGTCTGCGTCTGGGTATTTTTCATTTATTGAATTCCAAACTTTCCAAAATGGCTCGAAGTCCGCATTTATTTTGGATGGAGTTTCTGAATTTGCAATATTTATAACTTTTGCCAAAGAAGGCTGTTTTTTAAATCCTACGAATATGCCAAGAAAAAAAACCACTACGATTAGTAGAACATAGAAAATTTTTTTTCTTTTTTTAATGAAATCAGGCATTTATTTTTTATCTCTTAATCATTTATTTTCTCAGCTGTTTCTGTTTCGTGTTCTTCTTTATTATTATTGTCGTCATCATCTTCTTCGTCTTCTTCTTCAAATTTTCTTTCTGTTTTTTCAATTTTTTCTGCGTTCAAATTTTGTTCTGACTTTATGTCAAAGTTTTTACTACCGTGTTTCTTGTGATGAAAATTTTCAGAAAAGCTGTCAAAAGTTTTTCGCTGTGTTGTTTCTTTTGGTTTTGCCTCTCTATAAATAATGTAACTGATATAAGCTATCGCAATTCCTGTTATTAAATACATTAGATTTTTCCAAAAATATGGAAAACCTAAATAAGGTAATATCGCTACCCAAATAGCTATTATTAAAAGTGTTCTTGCTTTTTTCATACTATTTATTATAACTCTTTCAAAATCTTAAGCAAAATTGATTTATTCGAAGTATTCTGGTGTATTTGTAGTCATCCACCACACCAACTGGCTCATTACGTAAGAAGCACTAACAGTACCAGTAGAAGGCCCAGATTCCATTAGAACAACAAAAGCGTATTTTGGGTTTTCATATGGGAAAAAGCCCATAATCCATGAGTTTACTCTGTTTTTTGCCAATCCAAGCTGAGCGGTACCTGATTTTGCGGCAATTGCAGCTTTTGGAATGTTCAAAGCAGTGGAAGTTCCCGAAGTGACAGCGCCACGCATTCCTTCGCGAACAACATCAAAATATTCTCTACTCAAATTAATATTCGTAAACTTTTCTTCTTTTTCCGTATCGCCAAGTAACAAATGCGGCGTAACTAATTTTCCATAATTTGCAATTGCTGCTGAGGCGCGCAACATTTGAATCGGCGTAACCTGAAATCCGTACTGACCGATTGCTGTGTGATAAGTATCTCCGACTCGCCAAATGTCCCCTTTGAAATTTTTTGCTTTCCATTCTGGATTTGGAATAACTCCGCTGATTTCGTCTGGAATATCAATTCCAGTTTTTTCTCCAATTCCAAAAAGTCTTGCGTATTTTTCTATATTACTAATTCCGATACCGTCTTGTCCTTGGAAACCTCCACCGATTTCATAAAAATAAACGTCCGAAGAAACAGCCAATGCTCTTCTCATATCAACCCAGCCGTGAGCTTTCCAGTCTTTGAACACAGTCGGCTTGTCTGGAAAGTACGGGTTTGGAATTGAAATAGAACCAGTAGAAAGAATTTGTTTATACGGCGTGATAACTTTTTCGTTCAAAGCACCAAGCGCGACAAAAGGCTTTATGATAGATCCAGGTGTGTAAAGTCCTGAAATATTTTTATCAATAAAAACTTTTCTCTTGTCTGTGAAATAATTACTGATTACTGCCTTATCTTTTCCTGTTGATAATATTTCTGAATCATATTCTGGATAACTTGTAGATGTGATAATTTCTCCGTTTTGAATATTCATGATCATTCCTGCGCCACCTTTGAAAGCATTAGCGTCAGAAATACTTTTGATTAAAGAATATAATTCTTTTTGGACTCTTGAATCTATCGTCGTGACTAGATCTTCACCGCGTTCTGGAATATTTATCATATTTTCCGAATGTACTTTTTTTCTTGCATCTGTTTCAACTATTTTTGTTCCGTTAATTCCCTTTAATCTTTCAGCATATTGTTTTTCTAAACCGTCTTTACCGATTATTTCTTCTTGCCAATAATTTCCAGATTTATCTTGCATTGGATAGCTAATATAACCCAATAAATGCGAAAATCCAGGAGATAAATATCTTCTTATTGGAAAACTTCCTTCAATATCAGATTTGCTATTCCAAGCAAGTTCTATTTTGTTTCTGTCATAAATAATGCCTCTGTCAGCGAAAATTATTTGTTTTTCAAGCGTATTATCTTCACTTCTTTGGAAATATTCGTCGCCTTTATCAATTTGCAAATATCCAGCTCTGACAGTAAAAGCCAAAAAAACTAAAAGAAATCCCAGTCCAAGCATTATGATATTTCTTTTAGCAATCGGCTTTTCGATTCTTCCTTCGAACTGCTGCGTATCAAATTGTTCTATATTTTCTGAATCCAAAAAAATTTCGTCTGGTTCAACGAAAAAATTTACATTCTTTACTCTTCTTCTTTTTTTAAAAATTTTTCTCATTATCTTTTTTCTAATCTTTTTATCTATCTATTTTTTTTATTTTTATTTTCTATTTATTTTCTGTATTGCGTTTTTCTTGGGTAAAATTTAAATTTCTTTTTCAAAAATTCTACGAGAATTAAAAATAAAAGCGCGAAGATTCCTGAAGTGAAAGTTAAGAAAGCATATTTAGTATTTTGGACGCCGTACAGAAAATCTGAAATAAAAAACAAAACTACCACTTCCCAATAATTGCGGAAATAAATAGTCGCAAAAATTCCTAAAATTATTGAAATCCAAAAAGGTAAAAACAAGATAGAAAACAATAAAATTATAAAAGCCAAAATTCTAAGTAGCATATATTTATATTACACGCTTTATTATAAAATTCAAACTAGAAAATTTTTAACCAAATATATCTCAAAACCAAGAAAACCAAGATAAATAGAACAGTATAAAAGACGAATTGGTTGCTGAAAATAAACAAAACTATTTGTAAAACAGCTACTTCTATATATTTAAAAATTTTCTGACTAGTCTGCTTCTCCCCTGTTTCTGATTCGGTTTCTATTTTTTTGATATCTTCTAATTCTTGCTTCGCTTCGTCCCTTTTTACTTCAGTTTTCTCGCTAGTATTTTGTCTAAAATTTTCCAGAAAATCAGTTGTAGAAATTATCGGCTTAGCGATAAAACTTGGAGTTTTTTCTGTTATAAAATTTTTGACGCTGTCTACGTCTGAGTCTGAATTTGAAGAAGTTTTACTTTTTCCATCCGTGCTTTCAGTTTGAATTTTTTTACTAATAGTGAAAATATCTTTTTCTGTTTCTATTTTACTCAATAAAGCGTTTTCGTATTTTCCAGCTGACACCAAAAATTTTGCATTTTCAATTTTTGCATAAATAGAATGTTTCCCCGCTGTTACAGTCCAATCAACTGAAACATCTTTTGTTGCTCTTGATGAAACTTTGATATCTTTCTTTCCTAACAAAGTTTCTTTGTCAAAAAACATAACTGTGCCAGAAAGTTCTTTGTTTTCAGGATTAAAAATAAGAGTATAAATTTTCACTTTATCACCTTCAGTTAGCGGATCTTTCGAATACCAAATACTTCCAGGCACAAAACCAGTATTAGAACTTTCTGCGTTTATTTTACAAAAAGGCAAAAATGACAGGGCTAGAATAAAGATCAAAAATATTTTTTTAAATTTCATGTTTTGATTATAACATAGTTTCTCTAACTTTACTTTTGGATGTTTAGTGCTATTATGCAACTAGACAAAAAAGTACGTTTAACCTAAAAAAATTATTATGACAACTGACGAAAAAGGATCTTACGAAACAGCGTTGGCTTTTTCATTTATTAGAGTTTGTGACAAGATAAGAATGAGAGAGAAAAGAGCGGTCTTGTTTGACAAGATAAATGAAAACCTTTTGGAGTTCAAAATGTTTTTGCTAAAAGAAGCTCAAAGCTTTTTTCCCGCAGATCTTTCTCCTGAAAAAAAAGAAGTAACAGCAGTAGATGAAAAAGATCCCGCTTCTATTATTTTTGTTTTTAATGATGTTTGCGAAAGCATAAAAACGTTAGCAAATATCGAGTATCTTTATGGTGGCAAAGGTGAAAAAGCTCCTGAATTTGAAAAATACCTGTATAAGAAAGTAAAAAGTTTTTCTCCGGATCCGGGGTTCAAAACATCTCTCCGTGCTCGCCGAGGTAGTGGCGGAGGTTGTTAAATTTAATTGTTTAAAACAGTCAGCTAAAAAATCCGAGCCTTGTGCCCGGATTTTATTTTTATATAAATTATGTTATATTATACTTTGTAATTCGTTAAATATTGGGAGATCGTCTAACGGTAGGACAGAGGCCTTTGAAGCCTTTAATCTAGGTTCGATTCCTAGTCTCCCAGCCAGCACTAAATACAAAAAACCGCACGTTTAAGTGCGGTCTAGTAAAATTGTGACAACTAATTTTTAAATTAACGACATCATTTTCGCGTAATCACGAGCCAATTCAGATGAACGAATTAATCGTTTAGTGGTATCAGCTTCAATTCTGTAAAATTGAGCCATGGCTGTGTGGTGAGTTGGATTACCTTCATTCCATTCAATTTCAGGATCGGTGACAAAACGATAAGCGTTGGCATTAGGCGGCGCGATAGACTGAATTTCCTTGATATCAAACTTGAAGAAACCATGGTAACCACCAACAGTGGTGCGGAATAAAATAGGGTTACCTACTTTTTCTATTTTGGTTACCTTGTATTCCGGCTCCCACGTGTCTATTCTTGCTCCCACTTTTGGGTATTGAGTAAACCATTGCCCACTCATTTCCATTAAGGAACTAAAACCTAAAATGATTTGTCCACCAACAGGTCGCATTAAATCATTCCAATGTTTTTTTAATAATTCGTGAGCATCAGGGCCCGATTGAACATCGGAGATAATTCCCTTTTTTGATTTAATGCCAATGAAACGCACTCCGTTGTGCCATTCGTGTGCATCAACGTCTAAGGTTAAACTTTCATTATCATCATGGTGTAAATGAACCAACCCGCCAGTAGAAATTAAATGAGCCAAAGCATATCCTTTTTCGATACTGACATATTTATAACTACAATTTGAGGCATCTCCAACCTGAATAATAAAAGGGTCAGAATTTTCTGCGCCATTATTAATGTGTTTTTTACGGCGGCCATCAATGAATTGGATATGGATTTCTTCCGGAACTTCGTACTTGTTTTCCGGGTTGATTCCAGCTTTTTCTCTGTGCCAAGCACGAGCAGCATCTACATGAATTTGAACATATTGTTCAATCTGTGGGCCAAAACGAGCTCTAAGAACAGGGTCAGTAATCGCTTCTGATGCTCTTAAAGTTTGAATAAAGGGATATTTATAGAGAGAAAAATATTCGTTGAAATCGATAATTTCAACATCTCCATATTTACCACTTTCCAAATCCCAGAATTCAGACTGTGTAATCCTACCACCGCGGTGATCTCGGCTTTTGTCTTTGTATTCCCAACTGTAGGCTTCTTGTATGCCTTGTAAATTGGACATAGGACCAATGCCATGGGCAACAATAATAATTTTATTACCATGTTTGGTGTATCCAACATACTCAGCAGTCAATGAAGTGTAGTAGGTTTCCCAGGGTTCATCACCAGGTTTAGTTTTTATTCTAAACGAGACGATGTCGGGCATAGTCGCTATGCGGCCATGCTTACCCGCAAATTCCATAGCTTGTTTCCAAGCAGCTGGCAATCCATCTTGATGATAAAAAGCCATCGCTCCAGGGTTTTTTTCTTTTTTTGTTGTCATAAGAACTTTCCTCCTTTTCCCTAATTAAGGGTTTTATGGTTTATGATCTAGCTTTGTGCTAGACCTTCGCTTAAAGATTACGACAATGAATCATTGATGTCAAATATAAAAATATCATATGAAAGTTACATATAGCTGTAATATTTATATGCCAATCTGTGTCAATTTTGTCACTTTTTTAGGTGCTCGAGAAGCTTCGTTTTGATATAATAAAAATTATGATAAAAGAAACAATTCAAATCGGAAATCCCAATATAAGAAAAAAATCTAAAAAAGTATCTAAAACCGATATTTCTTCTAAAAAAATAAAAACAGTTATAAGTGATTTAGTTGATTCAATGAGACACAATGAACTGGTTGGTATTTCTGCTCCGCAGATAAATAAAAATATAAAAATTTTTGCGACAGAAATTAGGCAAACTAAAAATAGAAAACCAGCAGATATGGATGAGTTAAGGGTTTTCATTAATCCAGAAATAAATTTCTTTTCTAAAGAAACATATAATGATTATGAAGGATGTGGCAGCGTGGCTAATGCAAACTTATTTGGTTTAGTAAAGAGATCAAAATCAGTAATAATAAAAGCGCTAGATCTAAACGGAAAAGTTTTTGAATTAAAAGCTACCGGACTTTTGGCTAGAGTGATTCAGCATGAGTATGACCATCTCGATGGGATTCTTTTTACTGACCGAGTTACAGATACGAAAAGTTATATGAGTGGCAGTGAGTATAGAAAAATGATGAGTAAATAATATTTTACTTGTTTAAAACATCCCCTTCCTACTTTTCTGTCTATAAAAAGAAATAGCAAATCTGTGCGCTTCTGAGTTTGCGAGTAAGATAGATTTTTTGTGTTTTTTAATTAAACTTTCTATATTTTTTTCTCTGCTTTTTATCGCTTTTGCTTTGTGTTTCTCATCTTTTACTACAGAAACAACTGGAATTTTCATTTGATAACGCAATAAAACCCTCTCAGCGACGTTTATTTGCGCTGTACTGCCGTCTACAACGATTAAACTTGGAATTCCCCATTCTGTATGCCTTAATCTTCTCGCTAGCACTTCTTCGAGCGCGCCGGTATCGTTTGCATTTGTCTGAGTTCTAATTATAAATTTTTTGTATTGATTTTTTGCTACTTGACCATTTTCCACAACAGTCATCACGCCAACCATATTTTTACCAGACATATGTGCTATATCGTATGCTTCTATTCTGAAATAATTTGAAAAACTTAAAATATTTTCTTGAGTATTTTCTGATTTTATTAGAGCTATATCGTTTATATGTTCTAAAGCAAAAATTTGCTTTTTGATTTCATTCGCTTTTTCAAATTCAAATTTTTCAGCGTGCTTGTTCATCTCTTTTTTGAGATTCAAAATAATCTTTTTCTTTTTGCCTTGGAAAAATAATTTTAAGTTATTTATATTTTTTTTATACTCTGTCAGTGCATTTTTGGAATTAATTTCTGGCACTAGGTTGAGCTGATTATAAAATTCTTTATTATTTTTCTTTACAGCATCATTATCTAAATATGGAAAAATTCTACGTATGATTTTCATCGCCTCTTTGAGTTGCGTGCCGTTGGTATATGGTCCAAATTTGTAAGCGCAGTTTGATTTTTTTATTTTTTCTTTCTGCATCAAATTTCTACCTCTTTCTATCAAAACTTTTGGCCATTCTTCTTTTGTAATGCAGACATAGTTCCAAGACTTGTCGTCTTTTTCTTTTACGTTATATTTTGGCTGATGTTTTTTTATTAATTCAGCTTCGAGAATTAGAGCTTCGAGCACGTTGTCAGTTTCTTGAAATTTTATATTATCAGCCTGAACAGTCATGTCCAAAATCATCGGCCCGCGTATGGCGATCAAATCTTTAGAAAAATAACTTTTTATTCTATCTTTCAGACTAGTAGCTTTTCCGATATATAAAATTTTGGTATTTTTCAAGAAAAAATATACTCCTGGTTTGTCTGGAATTTTAAATTTTTTAAGATTTTCTTTTTTCATAATTTTGAATTCTTTTCTAAATTTTTAAATATTTAAAATATTTTATTTCAAAACTTTTTTCAAATATTTTCCAGTGTGAGAATTTTTATTATTTGCGATTTCTTCTGGCGTGCCTTTTGCTACAATTTTTCCACCAGCGTCGCCACCTTCTGGTCCTATGTCTATTATATAATCAGAACACTTAATTACGTCCATATTGTGCTCAATAAGTACAACTGTATTACCTTTGTCTACCAATTTATTTAACACTTCCAGCAATTTTGCCACGTCATCGTAATGCAAGCCGACAGTTGGTTCGTCTAGCAAATATATAGTTTTTTCTAAATGTGGACGATATAATTCTGATGCTATCTTTACTCTCTGCGCTTCTCCGCCAGACAAAGTTGTAGCTGGTTGACCCAAAACAATATAGCCTAATCCTACATCAGACAAAGTTTGCAATCTATCGTAAACATTCGGAATATCTTTGAAAAATTCTAAAGCTTCTTCTACTGTCATTTGCAAAACTTCATGAATATTTTTCTTTTTGTATTTTATCGCTAAAGTTTCTTTGTTAAATCTTTTTCCTCCGCAGACGTCACAAGTTACATAAACAGTTGGCAAGAAATGCATTTCTACAGCAATTTCTCCGTTTCCTTCACATGCTTCACAACGTCCGCCTTTTACATTAAAAGAATATCTGTTTGATTTCCAACCACGCAATTTTGATTCGCTATTTTCTGCGAACAAATCTCGAATATAAGTAAACGCGCCAGTATACGTCGCAACGTTTGATCTTGGTGTTCTGCCGATTGGCGATTGATCTATCAGGATAGTTCTAGATAAATATTCTGTTCCAGAAAAACTAGCGCAGTTGAAAATCTGAGCAGTTCTGTATTGTCTTTCTAATTTTGCTTGTAAGTTTTTATGCAAAATTTCATACATGAAAGAACTTTTTCCAGACCCAGAAACTCCAGTAATTGTGATTAATCTACCAAGAGGAATATCTATGTTCATGTTTTTTATATTAAAAACTTTTCCACCAGTTATTTTGATAGAACCTTTTTCTTTTTCTCTTCTTTTTTCTGGAATTTCTATTTTTGCCTCGCCACGCAAATAAGCGAGAGTTCTAGATTTGGATGGATTAGTTTTTGCATCAAGTAAATCTTCCAACCAACCAGAAACAACGACGTTTCCTCCATGCACGCCAGCTTTTGGGCCAATATCTACAATATAATCAGAAGCCAAAATAGTATCTTCGTCATGTTCTACTATCACTATAGTGTTTCCCAAATCACGTAGATTTTGCAAGGTTTTAATTAACTTTTCGTTATCTCTCTGATGCAAACCAATAGTCGGCTCATCTAGTACATATAAAGCGCCCACCAATCTTGAACCAAGCTGAGATGCAAGTCTGATTCTTTGCGCTTCACCGCCAGACAAAGTGTTTGCTTTTCTGTTTAAAGATAAATAATTCAAACCGACATTTAGTAAAAACTGTATTCTTGCTTCAATTTCTTTTATTACGACTCTTGAGATTTCTTTTTCTTGTTCTGTTAATTCTAATTCAATAAAAAAGTCCGCTACTTTTTCGATAGATAATTTTGTTAATTCTAATATATTTGTTTTTTTACCCAAAAATACATTCAGTGCTTCTGGTCTCAAACGTGCACCGTTGCAAGTTTTACACAAATCTAAACCACCAAAATATTCTGTGCCTAGACCGTTACATTCTGGGCAAGCGCCGTACGGAGAGTTGAAAGAAAACAATCTTGGCTCTATTTCTGGAAACGAAAATCCATCACGAGGACAAGAAAATTTTGTAGACATCAAAAATTCTTCTTTTGTGTCTTCTCCGAAAGCAATGACAACCAGTCCATCAGATTCAGCAACTGCCAGTTCTACCGCTTCAGACAATCGCATTTTTGCATCATCAGGATTATCTTTGAATTCATGCACCGCAAAACTATCTATCAAAACATCAATATTATGCTTTTTGTTTTTCGAAAGATCTATTCTGTCGCGTAAATTTTTTATTGCGCCGTCTAATCTTATTTTTTGAAAACCTTTTCCAAGCAAATCATAAAGCATTTGATAATATTCTCCTTTTCTTCCACGAACTACCGGAGAATAAACAGCAATCTGCGTATTGTCCCATTCTACCCCCATGACTTTTTGTTTTTTATTTTCTTTTTCGAATTTTTTTATCTTATCAAATATAAAATTTAAAATTTCATCATTAGAAAGTTTTTTTATTTCGTGTCCACAAGTCGGACAGTGCGGCTTACCTATACGCGCATATAAAACACGCAGATAATCATAAATTTCTGTGATAGTAGCTACCGTAGAACGTGGATTGTTCGATCTAGATTTTTGATCAATAGAAATAGCTGGCGAAAGACCAGAAATTTCATCAACTTCTGGTTTTGGCATTTGGTTCAAAAACTGTCTTGCGTAAGCGGAAAGACTTTCTACGTATCTTCTTTGTCCTTCGGCAAAAATTGTATCGAAAGCCAACGAACTTTTTCCACTACCAGATGTACCAGTAATTATCACCATCTTATTTCGTGGCATTTCTACACTGATATTCTTTAGATTGTGGGTTTTTGCGCCCTTAACAACCAATTTTTCTGTATTTTTGTCTAATTTATTCATATCTTTTTCATAACACAATAACACCCCGTCTTCCTCTATTGGGGTGTATATCGATATTAAGTTATTAGCATTATAACACACCTGTCAAATTTTGGCAAAGCATTTTTAATACTACTTATTTTTTCTAGTTATTCTTTTTATTTTCCAACTTTTCTTTCAGTTCAAAAATTTCATCTCTCAAAATAGCTGCAGTTTCAAAATCAAGTTCTTTCACTGCCCTATTCATTTCTTTTTCTTTCATTTTAATTATTTTTTCAAAAACTAATTTATTTCTTTCTTCGTCAGAAAGCATTAGATTTTTTATAGATGCGCTTTCTGTTTTATTTTTATTACTTTTACTTTTCGTGAAAGTCTTTTTAAATAATTCTATATCAAGATCAAGCTCAGATTTTACCGCTTTTTCATGCTTGTTTTCTAACTCTTCTGTGATGTCTTTGATTTTTTTGATAATAGTTTTTGGTGTAATTTTATGCTTTTTGTTATAAGCAATCTGAATAGCTCTACGTCTATTTGTTTCATTAATAGCATTCTTGAGCGAGCCGGTTAGTACATCAGCATAAAGAATTACTTTTCCTTCTACATTTCTAGCTGCACGGCCGATAGTCTGTATCAAAGCTGTCTCAGATCGCAAAAATCCTTCTTTGTCAGCATCTAAAATTCCAATAAGCGCAACTTCCGGCAAATCTAATCCTTCACGAAGTAAGTTCACGCCAACAAGAATATCTATTTCACCTTTTCTAAATTTAGTAATTATCTGAATGCGTTCTATTGTTTTAATTTCACTATGCAAATATTCTGCTTTTATATTTTTGTCTTTCAAATACTGTGCTAGATCTTCTGCCATCTTTTTGGTCAAAGTTGTAGCCAAAACACGGAAACCCTTTTTTATAGTTTTCTCAGATTCTGAAATAAAATCTTGAACTTGGCCTGGGAATTCTTTCTTTGCAGCAACTGGGCGTACCAAAATTTCTGGATCTATTAATCCAGTTGGTCTAATAATTTGTTCAACTATCTGTGCACTTTCTTTCTTCTCTTGCTCACCAGGTGTGGCAGATGTGTAGATAACTTGCTTAACTTTTTCCTCAAATTCTGAAATCTTAAGCGGTCTGTTGTCTTTTGCACTAGGTAAACGAAAACCGTATTCGATCAGAGTGTTCTTTCTAGAAGCGTCACCAGCGTACATTCCGGCAATCTGTGGCAAAGTAACATGTGATTCATCAATAATAGTCAAAAAGTCTTTTGGAAAATATGAAAGCAAAGTCTCCGGTGGCTCACCTGCCTTTTTACCAGAAAAATGTCGTGAGTAGTTTTCTATGCCGTTACAATAGCCGATTTCTCGAATCATAGCCAAATCATAATTTGTGCGTCTTTTTAATCTTTCCGCTTCTAGTAACTTACCTTCTTTTTCAAATTTTTTAAGTTGCGCAGTCAGTTCGCTCTGAATAGTTTTTACTGCTTTTTCTACTTTTAAATCATCAGTAATAAAATGTTTAGCTGGAAATAGAAAAATATTTTTTTCTTTAGATAAAACTTTTGAAGAAACAGGATCAACTTTTGAAATGCTAGAAATTTTATTATTCGCAAATTCTATTTGATAAACAAAAGTTTCGGAAATTGGCATGATTTCAACTTTTTGACCAATAGATCTAAACTGACCAGGATTAATATCAGCATTAGTTCTTTCAAAATGAATATTAATCAATTTGCGCATTAAACTTGTGCGGTCGTTTTTTTCTCCAACTTGCAAAGTCAAATTAACTTTTTCATATTCTTCTGGTGAACCCAAACCATAAATACACGAAACTGATGCTACTATTATTACGTCTTTTCTGGTAAGCAGAGATTGAGTAGAGGCATGACGCAATCTGTCTATTTCTTTGTTTATTTGCGCGTCTTTTTCTATATAAGTATCAGTAACTGGCAAATAAGCTTCCGGCTGATAGTAATCATAATAAGAAACAAAATAATGCACGGCCGCTTCCGGAAAAAATTCTTTGAATTCTTGAGCGAGTTGTGCGGCTAGAGTCTTGTTATGTGCGATTACTAAAGTTGGCTTATTGTGCTGTTTAATGACATTTGCCATAGTAAAAGTTTTTCCAGTTCCAGTAGCGCCGAGTAATGTCTGTTTGTGCATATTTTTCTTCAGGCCCTTTACTAACTCAGAAATAGCCTTGGGTTGATCCCCGGCTGGTTTATATTCGCTCTTAAGCTTGAAAATACTTTTTTCCATGTTTATATAATATAGTACATTTTAAGAAAAAAGGAATTTTTTTGCTATAATTTGAATAACAACTATAATTTATATAATAAAAATGAAGTTAATAAAAAAAGCTCAAAATTGGTATAAGCGTTTTGAAAGACCGGTTTCATCTCTATCTTTGATTGGCGGGTTCGTTTTTGATGCGATTACTTTAAAACGAGTGGACACCTTTTGGGAAAACCTTTGGATTTTCGGACATATACTGATAGTTGGTCTGTTTATAATTCTTATTCACGTAAAAGAAGTAAAGCCTAACGACGCGAAAGATCCAAGCAAAGCTCATTTTTGGTATGTAAACATTTTACAATTCTTTTTCGGAGGTCTTCTTTCTACATATTTAGTTTTTTATTTTAGAAGCGCTGATATTTTCGTTACTTGGCCCTTTGTACTTCTTTTGGCTTTAGCTTTTATTGCAAACGAATCTCTCAAACGCCAGTATATTAGATTAAGTTTTCAAATAAGTTTATTTTTCCTTTCGGTTTATTCTTTTGCTATTTTTTTAGTGCCCGTAGTTTTACATAAAATTGGGACTAAAATTTTTCTTTTGTCTGGATTATTAAGTTTAATTTTTATTTTTTTCTTTGTTTTGATTCTGTTTTATTTTAAAAAAGACAGAAGTAAGTTAAAAAAGAGTAAACGAATGACTTTTCTTTTGGTTTCAGGAATGTTTCTTGTAATTAATTTTTTGTATTTTACTAACTTGATTCCCCCGATTCCACTATCCCTCAAAGACGCAGATGTTTATCATTCTATTCATAAAAATAGCTCAGGAAATTATGATGTTACTTACGAAGATCAAGATTGGAAAAGTTATTTTAAGCTATATAGAGAATACAGAAAGACACCAAACGCGCCAGTTTATGTTTACAGCGCAATTTTTTCACCTAAAGATTTGAATCTTACTATTCTTCATGAATGGCAATATTATTCTGAAACAGAGAAAAAATGGATAACAGATGTGACAGTTAGGTTGCCAGTGATAGGCGGACGTGACGGTGGGTTCCGTACTTATTCTATGCGAACAAATTTGAATTACGGAAAGTGGCGAGTAAATATAAAAACAGAATTAGGACAAACAATTGGACATTTGCTATTTAAAGTTCTACCAACAGAAACAGAACCAATATTGTTAAGTGATGTGAAAAAATAAATTTAAAATTTATTCATATCTCAAAGCGTCAGCTGGCTCCATTTTGGATGCTCTTTTTGCTGGCATGAGACCAGAAACAACTCCAATCACAAAAGTAAGAAATAGAATTACAAAAAGACCAAAATAATCTAAAGAAGCAAAAGAAAATAATCCTTTAATTCCCGCACTATTACCGTATAAACCTATTAGATAAGCAACGCCAATTCCTAAGATAATTCCGAGAATTCCACCCACTAAACCTATTATTCCAGATTCTAATAAGAACAAAGACAAAACATCGTCATTTGTAGCGCCGATCGCTTTCATTATTCCAATTTGTTTAGTTCTTTCCAAAACAGAAGTATACATTGTGTTCATGATTCCAACAGCGCCGACTATTAGAGAAATCAAAGCAATAAAAACTAAAACTAATTCAATAATCGAGAGAACATTGCCGGCAATTCTTTCTGTTTTTTCAGGAGTAAGCACAGAAAAATCTCTAACTACATCTTGTTTGGAAAGTTCAAATTTTACCTGTTTTGCTATTAGATTAATATCTGCGCCTGGTAAAACTTTTACGTCAGCCGACATAGCAACAGATCTTTTCCCGGTTAAACTCTGAAAAATAGACTGTGGCATAAAAATAATATTATCAGACATCTGCTCTCCAATTGGAGAAAGAATACCAGCAACTTTCATTCTTTTGCCTTTTATTATGATATCTTCGCCAACTTTCACTGGATTTTTAAAAAGACTACTTGCTATTTTGTTTCCCAAAATTACTTCACTAGCGTTCAAGTCTTGAGGCCAATATCCCTGTTCTAGTTTTATACCCTCAGATTCTTCGAGGAGTTCTCTCATCCATGTCCACTGAACAGAATGAATTAAAGTAGATTTTTTTTCTCCGTCAAATTCTATGTTCATGGTTGCAATATCTTCTAACGCAACAAATTTTACTCCTGGAATTTTTTCTAGGGCGACTAAATCTTTTTCTCTAAATCTTTCTCCGCCAAAAAAACTCGTTAACGGATTTGTTTCTTTTCCTGGCATAACTACAATTAAATTAGATCCGAACATCTGTAAAGTGCTTTTGACTGTATTTTGAATACCATTTCCCAAAGCTAAAATCACTACCACAAGCATTATTCCAATAACAATACCAATAATAGTCAGCCAACTTCTCACTGGACGATATCTAATACTTTTTAAATTTAAAAATAAAAAATTTTTCAGCATTTTATTATTACTATTTTACATAAGCTTTTTTATGAGTCTCATGGTTTCGAATTATACGACCATCTTTAAAAGTTATTACTTGATCAGCTAATTCAGCAATATCCATATCATGCGTTACTATCAAAAGAGTTTTTTTGTGAACTTTGTGTAAATCAATTAAAAGATCAAGAATTTTTTTTCCTGTTACTGAGTCTAAGTTTCCTGTCGGTTCATCTCCTAAAAGAATATCTGGATCATTTGCTAAAGCTCTAAGCAAAGCCGTTCGTTGCTGTTCTCCTCCAGAAAGCTCTGATGGAAAATGATCCAACCTTTCTTTTAGCCCTATTTCATCGAAAAGATGCTCTAAATTTTTCTTTTTGCTAGCTTTTTTTGTTGAAAAAATAAGCGGTAAAGTTGCATTTTCGTAAGCAGTCAACCAAGGAATTAAATTATATTGTTGAAAAACAAAACCGAAAGTTTTAGAGCGCATTTTTGCTCTTTCGTTATCATCAAGTGTAGAAATATTTTTACCTTTTAAATAAATATGTCCAGAAGTTGGTTTATCGAGCAAGCCTACAATATTCAAAGTAGTGCTTTTTCCAGAACCAGATGGCCCGATAACAACAACAAAATCCCCTTCCCAAATATGAAGATTTAATCCTTTTAAAACTTCAGTTTTTGTGTGATCAGGACTAAAAATTTTCCAAACATTGGAAATTTTTACAAGAGGTTCTTTTGAAAATTTTTCTGGATTCCTTTTAAATCTATCGTGACAAAAATTGCTACAAAAATAAAATTTTTTATTGTTATGAATTGCCTCTGGACTATCAGAAAAATCTGTAACATCCATTCCACAGATTGGATCAATTTTTTGTTTTTTATTTTCTTTTTCCATAAATAAAAATTAGTCAGCAGAAACAACAACTGTCTGTCCTTCGGTTAATCCTTCAGCAACTTCTATAAACTCACCATCGGAAATCCCTGTTTTTATTTCTACTTCTTTCTGCTCTTTTCCTTCAAGTATATTTACAAAACTTTTGCCCTCTTTTTTATTAATCGCAAGTTCTGGAATTTTAAGAACACTCTGTTTGGCAGAAACAAAAATTGAAAGATCCGCGCTCATACCAGAACGAATTTCTAAAGAATTCGGCTCTATGTTTATATTTACTCGATAATATTTATCACCTTCTTTTATTATTTCTTTTGGTTCAATAGAAAAAACTTTTCCTTTAATTTCAGTGTCTGGAAAAGCATCCAATTTTGCAATAACTGAATTTCCTGCCGTTTCTTTAATTTTCACTATCTCTAATTCTGAGATATCAGTCTGAATTTTAAAACCGGAAGTGCCCAATGCAATCACTATTTGATCTTGTGTAGCTTGTTCCCCTTTTTCTAAAAATATTTTTGTAACTTTTGCATCAATAGGAGCATACAGAGTAGATTTTTTTATTTTTTCTTCGATAAGCGCGATTTGCGATTTGTAATTTCTGATTTCTGACTCAGCTTGAAGGATTTTTGCGTCAGCAATAGAAATTCCCGTTGTTTGATTTGCCAAATTTGATTTAGCTTCTTCAATAGCTCGAACTTTTTCAGCTAAAGCTTGTTGGTATGCATTGTAATTAACAGAATAAACACTACTTTCAGTATTCGGAATAGTTACAGTCCAACTCTTATCTACATAAGATTCTAAATCATCTGAAAAAGACACATAAAGTCCTTTTGTACCCAAAGCTGTTGGCCCAGTTTTTTTAATTTCAATTGGATCTATTTTTTCTATTCCGAAAACATACAAGAAAATTTCTGTACTTGAAGTATATTTTTTGTCTACTCTAAATCTATAAGTCCCTGGTATTCCTTTGTAATTTCCTGTAATCACTGGGTTTGTAACTTCATAATTTTCTTCTTCTGGCTCAGCTTCCAGTCCTTCTGAAAGCAATTTACTGTATGCACTTGTAACTAAAGCTTCTTGTTGTTGAGTAACTGTATTAAGAATATTCTCAGTATTTCCCGCTTCTGCTTTTTTAATTAATAATTCTGCTTCTGCTTGTTTTAGTTGTCCTTGAAGTTTTTGAAGTTCTAATCGAAAATCCGTTGTTTCCAATTCTATTAAAGAATCATTTTGACTTATTGTCTGTCCTTCTTTTACAAAAATATTGCTAACTTTTCCAGAAAAAGGAAAACTTAAATCAAAATTTTTTTCTGATACTATTTCACCCCGAGCTTTTACTAATTCTTGAATATCACCCTTTTCAACATTGAAATACAAAAAGCCGACATTGTCTTTTTTAAAATATTTTTGATAAACCCAAACAGAAACAAGAACCGCACCCAAAATGACAATAGCTGATATATAAAAAGAGATTCTCTTCATATTTTTCATATTGTATATATAATAACTTATTTTTTCATTGAAAACTAAAGGTTTAGTCAAAAACTGTTGAAAACCCAATTTGACAAAGTCAAATTAGTATGCTAGTCTAAGAACATAGGGTTCTTTAATAAAGATTTTTATTGGTGATCTAAGAAGGTTTAAGTCTTTTTGGACCACCAATAAATTTTAAAAAATGAAAACATTGATGCTTGCCGTTGGAACACGAGTAAGACTCGATGTTCCCAATTTTTATTGGAAGAAAAACTCAGCAGGAGGAATTAATATTTTCTTTCCTCAATTTCCCGACGAATTATATAATTCCAAAGATGAGTGGAAAAATCTTCCAATAATCACTGGTGCTTTTTTTAAGGAAGACTCGGAATATGTAGTAATAAATGTTCCCAAAAAACTTTTCTTTTCAGAAGATACTTCTGGAAATTATTTTCAAATTAAGTTCTCTAGAAAAGAAATTAAAGAATGCTCCTTAATTAAAACTTCAGCAAAAAATTTGCTGGAAAACTTGTGCCTTAACTAAATGCCCGTATTATTTGTAAAAATGCGGGCATTTTTATTTAGAAATTATTTTTATCAAAGCTAACTCGAGTGGCAGTTCTACAATAAAAGATCTTTCTATGTTTTGATAAGCTTCAAGTAAAATTGTAAGCGCTGGAGAGCGAAGCATACTTTCTTTGTCTTCTTTTATAATCTTTTTTAAAAAAGTTAAATCGCTTTCAGATAAATCCCCTGCCATTTGAACTTCAAGTTTTGGCGCGTATTTCAAAATTATTGCCATTCTAAATTTCTGGATAATTAATTTCAAAAATAATTTCATATCTAAATTTTCAACAGAAGCTTTGTGTATAATAGAAATTCCGTCGTCTAATTTCTTTTCTACTATTGATGAAATAAAGTCATTTATTAAAACATTCTTTGGTGCGCCAGTTATTTTTTCTATTTCTTCTCTTTTTACTTTCTTGCTTTTTGAAAAATTTAAAACTTTTTGCAAAACTCCTAATGTATCTCGAAAGGCTCCGTCACCAAGCAAAGCGATTAATTCAGCAGAGCTGCTATCTATTTCAAAACCTTCTTTTTCTGCAATGTCTAAAACTAGATTTTTTAAAATTAAATCTGTCGGTTTTTTAAACTGAAATACCTGACAACGTGAAATGATAGTTTCTGGGACTTTATGAAATTCTGTAGTTGCTAATACAAAAATTACATGTTTAGGTGGCTCTTCTAGTGTTTTTAACAGTGCGCCCCAAGCATCTTTTGAAAGCATATGCACTTCGTCTATTATGTAAATTTTGTATTTTGAATCAAAAGGCAAAGCACGAACTCCATCACGCAAAGTTCTAATATCTTCTATTCCTCTATTTGAGGCAGCGTCTATCTCGTATATATCATTATTAGAAATACCAATCTCTTGTGCAAAAATTCTAGCGATAGAGGTTTTACCTGTTCCCCTAGAACCAACAAAAAGATAAGCGTGCGAAACTTTGTTGTTTTTAATTGAACTTTCTAAAACTTTAACAATATGTTCCTGACCCAAAATTTCTTCAAATCTACTTGGTCTGTATTTACGATATAAAGCTAAATCATGCATGTGTTTATTCTATCAAATTTGTTTTAAAAAGCTATTTACTATTTTTTTTACTTCTTTACTATCTTTTGTATCCATAAGTTTTATTCTGAGTTCTTTTGCGCCATCAAAACCGTTCACGTATGCTTTAAAGTGTTTTTTCATAACATCAAAATTTTTATGTTTAGGCTGCAATAATTTTTTATCAAAAATCTCTGTATGCTCTAGCATAACTTTTAATTTTTCTTCTAAACTAATTTCTTGATTTTGATTTGAAGAAAAAAACCATGGATTACCAAAAACTCCACGACCGATCATAATACCGTCGCATTTATATTTATTTATTTTTTCTCTTGCTTCTTTAATATTCTGCACATCACCGTTTCCGATTATTAAAGTTTCCGGGGAAATTTTGTTTCTTAATTTTATTACTTTTTCCATTAATTCCCAATGAGCTGGGACTTTTGACATTTCTTTTGTTGTACGCAAATGCACTGTTAGCGCGCTGATTTCTGTTTTTAATATTTCAGAAATCCAATTTTCTAATTCTTCTTTTTTGTTAAAACCAATTCGTGTTTTTACAGAAACTGGAATATTCTTGCCTGTTGCTTTTATGCCATCTCGTGCAGCTTGAATTATTTCTTTTGATAATTTTGAATTTTTGATTAAAGCAGATCCAGCTCCCTGGCTAATCACAGATTTGTCTGGACATCCCATATTAATATCAATACCATCAAAGTCTAAACTCGCTATATACTGACAAGCTTTTTTCATATTTTCTGGATTTGCGCCAAAAACCTGCGCTATTATTGGTCTTTCTTTTTCAGAAAATTCTAAAATGTGCGCTAATTTTTTTCTAGCAAATTTATTACATAAACCATCTGCTGCCACGAATTCTGTCCAAAAAATTACAGAATCTTTGTTTTCTCTATCTTTGCCGTATCGCGCCAACATTTCACGAAAAGCAATATCTGTCACATCAGACATCGGTGCAAGACAAAAGAACGGTTTTTTAATTTTCTGCCACAAGTTCTGTTTCTCTATCATTTTTATTTTGATTCTGCTTGAATTTATAATATATTTTATTTCCAAATCTTAAATCTATATAATTTAAATTACTTAGACTATTTTTTAAACTAGTTTGCAGTGGCTCTGTTGTGATGGCTGACTGTAAGTTTTCTTCGATTTTTTCATAATCTGAATCTAGTTTAAATAAGATTTTTGGTGCGTTTGGAACCTGGCTTGAGTTAAATAAATAAAGTCCACCTTCATTTGCTTCTTTGTCTTCTAAATTAAAAACCACCGGTTTTAAGTTCATTTTTTCAACGGCATCTTTAAAAGAAACTAATTTACTGAAATAATCTGGCAAAAAATATGAGCCGATTGGGTTTAGTAAATCAAAATCAGAGTTTCCATAAAATTTAAAGTAAACATCTCCGGAAAAATATGGTGCTTTGTCAAAAATATAACCGTTAGAATCTAAAAAGTAACATTGTTGATCAATACTGTCACTTATTATCTGCTCTCCACACCACATATATTCCCCATCATATTCTGAAACGGAAATCCAAAGGGTTTTCAAATCATTAGCATCAACTTCTACGTTTACATTTTTCAATCTTCTGTACTTTTCTTCTAAATCTTTTTTAATTTTCTTTTCAGGATAAATAAAAGAATTATTTTTTGGGAAGAGACCAAGATATTTCCCTTGAATATAACTATCAGCTACATTTTTTACATCTTTCGATTCAACTATTTTGTTCCCTTCTACTTGAATATCTTGAATTTTAATTTCTTTCCAATGTGACAAAAAAACTAAACCAGTTAAAAAAACTAAAAAAAATACAGCAAAAATTACAATTTTTTTATAAATTTTCTTTCGTTTCTTTTTTTTAAGCTCTTTTAACCGCGGAGTTTCTAGAATGCTCTTTTTTTTCATTCTAATTTATCTAATTAAATTATTCCTATTTTATAAATTCTTTGCCACCCATATATTTCTGCAAAACCTCTGGAATTTTTACTGAGCCATCTGCTTGTTGATAATTTTCTATGAGTGAAACAAGAATTCTCGGAGTTGGTATTGCAGTAGAATTCAAAGAATGCGCATAGTGCATTTTGCCAGCTTCATCTTTGTATCTAATACTAAATCTCCTGCACTGAAAATCATGGAAATAAGAAGCTGAGCTAATCTCTCTATATTTTTCTTCTTTTGGCACCCAAAGTTCTATGTCGTATTTCTTTACTTGTCCTAAACCTAAATCTCCACCACAGTTTATAACAGTTCTGTAGGGTATTTTTAAAGATTCAATAAATTCTTCTGTATTTCTATTTATTTCTTCATGTAATTTTACAGAAGTTTCATGACTAGCTTCACACAAAACTACTTGCTCAAATTTATAAAATTCGTGAACTCTAATCAGACCTTTAACGTCTTTTCCGTGACTTCCAGCTTCTCTTCTAAAACACGGCGAAAATCCTAGATATTTTATCGGGAAAGAATTTTTATCTAAAACTTCTCCGGCGTGCATTCCCATAACCGGCACTTCTGCGGTACCAGCAAGGGCGTCACCGTCCTGAGTAACATAAAAATCTTCAACGTCTCCTGGTAAATGTGCTGTGCCATATAAATTTTGTTTTCTAACTATCACTGGCGGAATAACAGGATTAAAACCTCTTGCACTAAAAAAATCTAATGCATAATTCCAAATCGCAAAAGATAATCTTGCGCCGTCGCCGGTTAGATAATATCCTCTGAAACCATGCACTTTTGTGCCTCTTTCAAAATCACACATTTTTAAAGTAGTCATTATTTCTGTGTGATCTTTTGGATCAAAAGTAAAAGCTGTTTTTTCTCCCCAACTTTTTATTTCCTGATTTTCTTCATCTGTATTACCGGCTGGCACAGAAATATCTGGAACGTTTGGAACTTGCAACATCATTTTTTGCCAATCGTCTAGAGTAACTTTTAGCTTCTCTTCTTTCTGTTTTAAATCTTCTTTCACTGCACGCATTTCTTCAATAAGCTGTATTTTAAGAGCAGGATCTTGATCACGCGCAATGTCATTAGAGACACGATTAATTTCACCACGAATATCTTCGACTTCTTTCAATTCTTTTAATCTTTGGTCATCTAGAGCAACTAATTTTTCTATATCTATATCGACATTCTTTTTCTTTGCTCCAGCCTGAACTATTTCTTTATTCTCTCTAATGAATTTTATATCTAACATTTTTTTATTATACACAAAATCTGCTATAATTTCAAAATGCAAATTCAAAAACTTTCAAAAGAAAAGTTCCCAAAAGTATTTTTTGAAATTCCTCAGCCACCAAAAGATCTCTGGATTTTAGGCGAATTACCTCCAGAAGATTACACATATTTGTGCATAGTTGGTTCTAGAAAGTTCACTTCTTATGGTAAAGAAGCCTGCGAAAAAATAATAGCTGGGTTAAAAGGTTATCCCATAGTAATCGTTTCTGGTTTTGCTATGGGAATTGATAGTATTGCTCATAAAAAAGCGCTTCAGGTTGGACTTAAGACTTTAGTGTTTCCAGGTTCAGGACTTTCAAAAAATGCAATTTACCCAAAAACTAATTTAAAATTAATGGATGAAATTTTAGAAAATTACGGTTGTTTTATTTCAGAATTTGAACCAGATTTTAAAGCAACGCTTTGGTCTTTTCCGCAAAGAAACAGATTGATGGCTGGAATATCAAAAGCTGTTCTAATAATAGAAGCCGAAGAAAAATCTGGAACTTTAATTACAGCGAGACTTGCAACTGATTATAATAGAGATGTAATGACTATACCAGGTTCAATTTTTTCTCAAAATTCAAAAGGCACAAACAGTTTATTAAAATTGGGTGCGATACCAATAACAAGTTCAGAAGATGTTTTAGAAAATCTTGGATTTGAAATTAAAAATCCAGAAGAAGATAAACAGAAAAAACTTTTTGAAGAATCTTCACTAGAAGAAAAAATAGTTTTGAAACTTTTGCGCGAACCGATGTCTCGCGATGACTTAACTCGTGCAATGAAAATGCCAATTCAAACTGCAAATTCTTTGCTTTCTGTTATGGAAATAAAAGGTTTGATAAAAGAAGAATACGGAGAAATTAGAACTAGCTAAATTTAAATAAAAAAGCCCAAACTATCCTTACAGAAAGCTTGGGGCTTTTCGGTTTTAATAACCCAACGGCTACGGCTAATAATCATTCGGACCAGGTTGTTTAACTGAATTTGTATCGACAGGAACAGATGGTTTGTTAGTTGTTCTTTGGTCATCAACTGGCTGGTTGTAATTTTGTTGATTAGCACCAGGTTCAACACGTCCTTTGAAATCCGGTTTTTTCTCGTTGTTGAAAACTATAAAAAGTTTACTTGCTCCATAAGCACCTGATGTAATGGTATACCTGATGGAACCATAATTAGTTTTCGGTGGATTTGTTCCTTTAAGGGAGTATAAAATAAAATTCCCTTCTTTATTATCCGCAGGACCAAAAACAACGTATGCACTATCGGCACCGAAACTAATCTTTAATAAGTGCACGATTGAATCATATTCTAACCCCCGACCTTTAGTAAAAGGTTGAATAATGATTGAGTCACGATGTTCAGTTTTTGAATAAATCAACTGTCCATCAATGATTGATTTAGTTTCGTCATACCACCGTCTTTTAAGGGTTATGGGAATTGTATCTGGCCCATTAAAGAATTGAAGTGACAAAATCTGATCGTTAGTAAGTGCGTAATCATCAATTAATTTCTGACTAAATTGAGTCAGTATTATTGGTTGTTGTAATTGACCCGTTTTACATGACGACAAAAAAGCCATTAAAGATGCAAAAATAAACAACACGAATGTTGTCCAAACAGATTTTTTCATAAGATTTGGTTTTTAGGTTATTATTTTTTGAACTATTATGTGAATTTACAAGTTTGCTTTGATTATATCAGATTTATTTATTTTGTAAAGGGGGTATTTACACATATAAAAACATGTGAGAATTTGCAAAAAAATAGCTTTTCGTGTAATACTTAGGCAATAATGAAATTATTAATCGTTGAGTCACCTTCAAAAGCGAAGACTATTGAGAAATATTTAGACGGTAAATACACAGTCCGCGCTTCTGTCGGTCATATTCGTGATTTACCAAAATCAAACAAAAAAGCCATCGATATTGAAGCTGGTTTTATTCCGCATTACGAAATTTCAAAAGGCAAAGAAAAAGTTGTAAAAGAATTAAAAGATTTATCAAAAAAATCTGACGAAATTTTACTTGCGACAGACCCTGATCGTGAAGGAGAGGCTATTTCTTGGCACTTGAAAGAACTAATAGATGAAGATAAAAAAATTAAAGCGCCGATCAAAAGAGTGGCTTTTCATGAAATTACAAAAGATGCAGTTTCAGAAGCTATCAAAAATCCAAGAGATATAGATCAAAAATTAGTAAAAGCACAGGAAGCGAGAAGAGTTCTAGACAGACTTGTTGGTTATGATTTGTCTGGTTTAATTTGGAAAAAAGTTAGATATGGACTTTCTGCGGGACGAGTGCAATCTCCGGCTCTTAGAATAATAATGGAACGCGAAAGAGAAATTCGCGCTTTTGTACCAGAAAAGTTTTGGAGAATTTCTGGACTTTTTGAAACTCAAAATAAATCTAAAATAAAACTAGACTGTGCAGAAGAGCCACGAGATGAGAAAGAAATGGAAAAAATAGTTTCTGAAGCTAAATCAGGAAATTGGTTAGTAAAAGATATAAAAGAATCTGAACAAAAGCGTTCACCTCGTGCACCGTTTACAACTTCTACACTTCAGCAAACTGCCAGCTCGCGTTTGGGTTATTCGCCTTCTAGAACCATGCAACTAGCGCAAAAACTTTACGAAGCTGGGCATATTACATATATGAGAACTGACAGCACTAATTTGTCTAAACAAGCGCAGGCACAGATACTTTCTTATATTGATAAAAACTTCGGCACAAAATATTCTGAAGCTAGAATTTTTAAAACCAAATCAAAAAATGCACAAGAGGCGCACGAAGCTATTAGACCAACACATATTAATGTAGAGCATGCCGGATCTATTGATCAACAAAAATTATATAGACTGATTTGGGAAAGAACTGTCGCTTCGCAAATGTCTGATGCCAAATTATTGAAAACAAAAGTTATAGCAAATACTGAAAAAGATATAATCCCAGATTTTTCTGCTATTGGTTCAAGAATTTTATTTGATGGTTGGCTTTCTGTTGATCAAGCTGCACGAGGTGAAGATGTTGAATTACCAAAAATGCAGATTGGTGAGAAATTAGAATTATTAGATTTGATAAACGAAGAAAAGTTTACAGAACCGCCAAACAGATACACCGAAGCTGGTCTTGTAAAAGAATTAGAAGCGCGAGGAATTGGCAGACCATCTACTTATGCTTCTATTATGAAAACTCTTGAAGATAGAGAATATGTGCAAAAAGAAGGCAGAACTTTATTCCCTACTGATACAGGTGAAGTTGTTTCTGATTTTCTTGAAAATAATTTTGCTAAATATATTTCAGATACTTTTACAGCTGAGATGGAAAATGAATTAGACGAAATAGCAAACGGCGAAAGAGATTATACCAAAACTCTAAAAGATTTTTACGGGCCGTTTTTGAAAGAAGTAAAAGAAAAAGATAAATTAAAGAAAGCGACTAATCTTGGCGAAGCGCCTAATAACATAAAATGCCCAAAATGTGGTAGTAAAATGATAATTAAACTAGCCAGAACTGGAAAGTTTTATTCTTGTTCTAATTACCCAGACTGTACTGGAGCTTTGAAACTAAATGGCACAGAAATGGCTGGTCCCAAAGAAACTGGGGAAAAATGTCCAGAATGTGGAGACAAAACTGGCAAAAATGGTGGCGGAAAGTTAGTAGTTCGCGAAGGAAGATTTGGAACTTTCATTTCTTGTTCTAGATATCCAAAATGTAAATTTATAAAACAAGATGAAGAAGAATTAAAGAAAAAATTAACTGGCGTAATCTGTCCTGTTTGCAAAAAAGGCGAAATGATGGAACGCAGAGGAAGATTTGGAATTTTCTATTCTTGTTCTAATTACCCTGACTGTAAAAATGCGATCAAAGCAAAACCAACTGGAAGAATTTGCGAATTATGCGGAAGCCTAATGATGGAAGGCACGAAAACTATTCCAGAAAGATGTTCTAATAAATCTTGTGTAAATCACAATCCGCATAAATTAGATAAACAAAAATAGATAACCAAAAATTTAAAATAGTGATATAATGTTATTTATACATGTCAGATATAAAAGAAATTTTTGATTTAATACCTGGCGGAGTTTCTGAAAAAGATAAAAAATTAATTCAGGAAGCTTTTGATTTTGCTCAAGAAGCACACAAAGACCAGAAACGTTCTAGCGGAGATCCATATTTCGTGCATGTTTTTGAAACAGCAAAAAATCTTGCAAAAATAGGCATGGACGCAAAGACAATTGCTGCGGGTCTCTTGCATGATGTATTGGAAGATACAAAAATTTCTGAAAAAAAACTAACTGAAAAATTCGGTGAAGAAATAGTTTTTTTAGTAAAAGGAGTTACAAAACTTGGCACTTTGAAATATCACGGACGTGAAAGACACGTTGAAAGTTTGCGTAAATTTTTCGTCGCTATGGCAAACGACTTGCGCGTCGTGATCATTAAACTTGCAGACAGATTACACAATCTTAGAACTTTGGAATATATACGTGAAGATAAAAGAAAAAGAATCGCATTAGAATCTATTGAAGTATACGCAGCCCTTGCAAATAGACTTGGAATGGGAAAACTAAAAGGAGAAATCGAAGACGCTGCCTTCCCTTTTGCTTATCCAAAAGAATACGCAGAAATAGAAGAAATAATAAAAGAGAAAAAAGAATCTTTCCAAAAAGAAATGGACGAGGTTAGAAGTGAGCTCGAAAAAGTTTTGAAAGAAGAAAATATAAAAGTTTCTGAACTTACTTATAGAATAAAAAACAAATACAGCCTTTGGAAAAAATTACAGAGATACAATATGGACATAGAAAAAATCTACGATATAATCGCACTACGTGTCGTAGTAGAAGATATATCAGATTGTTATAAAGTTTTAGGATTGGTTCATTCTTTATGGCGACCACTTCCAGGCAGGATAAAAGACTACATTGCAGTACCAAAACCAAACGGCTATCAATCTATTCATACTACTATTTTCACTGGTTCTGGCGGAATAGTTGAAATACAAATTAGAACAAAAGAAATGCATGCAGAAGCAGCTTATGGTATAGCAGCTCACTTTGCATACAAAGAAAAAGGCAGCATAAAATTAGATAAATCAAAACTAGAATGGCTTGAAGGTTTAAAAAGCTTAAAGAATTTCGAGGTTGATCCTAAGCAGTTTTTAGATAATTTAAGAACAGATTTTTTCAGTCATAGAATTTTTATTTTTACACCTAAGGGTGACGTTGTAGATTTACCAGTTGATTCTACTCCAATAGATTTTGCTTATATGATTCACTCTGACATCGGCAATCATATTTCTAGCGCAAAAATTAGTGGAAGAATGTCTCCTCTTGATACTAAATTAAAAAATGGAGACATTGTAGAAATTGTGACCAAAAAAGACTCTCACCCATCTAGCAAGTGGCTTAATTATGTAAAAACAACCACAGCAAAAAAGAATATCAAAAGTTATTTAGATAAAAATAGTTTATTAAACAGACTTAAAAATTTCGGTAAAAACTAAACACTAAAATTCGAAATGTCATAAAGTTCAGTTTCGTCTTCTTTTTTTTCTTCTTTTGTTCTATCGTCGAGTAACGACGTTTCGTTAGAATTTTCTACAGATTCAGATCTGGTAATATTATTGCTCCCTTCTTCTCCTTCTTCTTTGGCAATATATTTCTCTAGCATCTCAGTTGGCTTTTTTTCTGAATTTGTTTTACTAATCAAATCCAAAATCGTTCTCAAATCTTCGTTTGAAAAGAAATCTATTTTAATTTGTCCGCCATTTTCTTTTCTTTCTATATGCACTCTGGTGCCCAATTTGTCTTGAAATTCTTCTTCGATTTCTACTATTTCTGGATCTGGCATGAATTCTTTCTTACGAACTCTGTCATAAGCAATTTTCCTTGCTAACTTTTCAGCTTCACGAACAGTAATTTTTTTGTAAACTATTTCTTTAAACAAAACTATTTGCTCTTCTGGATGGTCCACAAGCATCAAAATTGGTCTCGTGTGCCCTTCTGTTATTTTTCCTTCAGACAAAGCTTGTAAAATTTCTTCTGGAAGAGACAAAATACGCAAAGTGTTAGAAACATACTCACGACTGCGTCCCATTTTCTTTGCAATTTCACTGTGAGTAAATTTAAATTCGTTAGCTAGTTGAAAGAAAGCCCTTGCTCTATCAACTACATTCAAATCTTCACGTTGTAAGTTTTCAATAATAGCCAATTCTAGTTTCATCATGCTAGAATCTCCAACTCTAATAATAGCTGGAACTTGGGAAACTCTAGCCAAAGTGGCAGCGCGCAATCTTCTTTCGCCGGCTATCAATTCATATTCTGTAATCATACCACCATCGTCTTTTTCTTTTTCTACCCTAGAAACGACAAGTGGCTGAAGAACGCCATATTGCTTTATAGACTCAGCTAGATCTTGAAGTCTTGCTTCATCGAATTCTTTTCTTGGTTGATATGGATTTGGCTTTATTTTATCAGTGTCGATCCAGAATATTGAGTTGGAATATAAATTAGACATGAAGATATTTTATCACAAAAAATTTTATTTTAAAATTGATTTTTATAAAAGAATTGTGTAGAATATGTGAATTGAAGTGCAAATGCCGTGGTGGCGGAATTGGTAGACGCAAACGACTCAAAATCGTTCGGGGGCAACCCCATGAGAGTTCAAGTCTCTCCCGCGGCACAGAATAAAACCTAATATTTTAGGTTTTTTATTTTTTCACTAACTTGCTTGTGATATATCATATATGATATAATAAAAAGTATGAAAAATTCACAATCTAAACAAATTGGAACTTTTATCAAAACATTACGCGAACAACGCGGTATGACTCAGGGAGAATTCGCAAAAGCATTGAGCACATCACAGAGCGCGGTTGCGCGTATGGAAAAAGGCGAACAAAACTTTACTACTGATTTACTTACAAAAATTAGTGAAGTTTTAGAGCACAAATTAGTTTGTCTAAATGACTCTATGGATTTTCAAGTTGTTGGTGGAAAGAAATTATCTGGCAGTATTACTACTAATTTTTCAAAAAACGGCTCTGTGGGACTTTTGTGTGCTTCCCTACTCAATAAAGGAAAAACTACACTGCACGGCATCGCGCGAATAGAAGAAGTGAACAGAGTGATAGAAATTTTAGAAAGTATCGGCGTGAAAGTAAATTGGACAGTGCAAAATACTGTAGAAATAATTCCACCAAAAGTTTTTAAATTAGAAAAAATAAACGTAGAATCTGCGATTAAAACTAGATCAGTCTTAATGACTATTGGGCCACTTGTGCATTTTTTGCAAAACTTTTCTTTGCCTCATGCATCTGGATGCAATCTTGGTAAAAGAACAATCGCAGCGCACACTTATGCATTTGAAGATTTAGGTATTAAAATAAAGACTACTAATAATTCTTACAATATAGAAGCAAAAAAATTAAAACCTGCAGAAATAGTCATGTACGAAGCTGGTGATACTGCTTGTGAAAATGTTCTTACAGCGGCTGCAAGAATTCCAGGCAAGACTGTAATTAGTTTTGCTAGTGCGAATTACATGGTGCAAGAAATTTGTTTCTTTTTGGAAAAACTAGGCGTGCAAATAGACGGCATTGGTACTTCTACACTTACAGTGCATGGTGTAAAAGAAATAAACCAAGATATAGAATACTGGAACAGTGAAGATCCGATTGAGTCTATGATGTTCATTTCTGCTGGAATAATTACAGATTCTGAGCTCACTATCACTCGCGTGCCGATAGATTTCTTGTCTTTAGAATTAGAAAAGTTAAAAAGAATGAATTTAAAATTTAAAATATTAAAAAAATATCTTTCTTATAATAACAAAACTAAATTAGTAGATCTAAAAATTTTTCCGTCTAAGTTAATTGCGTTGGAAGACAAAATTCATGCGAATCCATATCCCGGCATAAACATGGACAACTTGCCTTTCTTTGTGCCGATTGCGATAAAAGCAAAAGGTCAAACGATGATTCACGATTGGAGTTATGAAAACAGAGCGATTTATTTTACTGAGTTAAATAGACTTGGCGCAAATATTACACTTGCTGATCCACATAGAGTTTATATAACAGGCGGAACTAATTTGAAACCAGCACAAGTTGTCTGTCCGCCAGCGTTGAGACCGTCTATGATAATTTTAATTTCAATGTTGGGCACAAACGGCACTTCTATTCTCAGAAACGTATATATGATAAGCAGAGGTTATGAAGAAATCGCAAGCAGATTAAATTCTATCGGCGCGGATATTAAGATTTTGAAATAAATTTATTTTTATAAGTATTCTTTGTTTGAATCAAGAATTAATCTTATTGCTTTATATTTTTCTTTCATTAATTCTTTAGCTTCTGGAAGTGTGATTTTTTGTTCCAATCTCGTTCAATTTTTTCATCAGTCCACTTGAGCACTTCTTCAAAACTATCCTTCTTGGAACGCCAATAGAAAAAAATTGGTAATACATCAAAATGTGCCATTGCGTCTGCATTAGCAATTATCTTTGCTAAAATTGTTTTAGGAATAAGGTCTTTACTTCCTCTATGAGATTCAACGCAATGTTTTATTTCATCTATTGTATCTTGTGGATAATTATGTTCTTTTAAAATTTTTTCAGCTTCAGGGATACCTGTAATATCGTGATTTTCTCCACCAAATTTTAATCTTCCAATATCATGCAATAAAGCAGCTAATTCAACAATCTCCTCGTCAACTTTTAATATCTTTGCTAATTTTTTTGCGTAGTTAACAACTGGAATAATATGATATTTCCAGTCATCTTGTTCCGCTTCACTTTTCACAAGTTCTCTAATTTTTTCTAACATTATTATTTATTATAACCTCAAATTTTATGTTATGCTAATTTTATGCCCAAACCAAAAATAATCGTAATTTTAGGTCCAACAGCTACTGGAAAGAGCGATTTGGCCGTGTTTATTGCGCAGAAAATAGGCGGAGAAGTGATTTCTGCTGATTCTAGGCAAGTTTATACTGGTCTTGATTTGGGCACGGGTAAAATCACAAAAAAAGAAATGCAGAAAATCCCCCACTTTCTATTAGACGTGGCAAATGCAAAAAACAGATTCACGGTTGCGGAATTCAAAGAATTAGCTGATCAGAAAATAACAGAAATAATTTCAAGAAACAAAGTGCCAATAATCTGTGGTGGCACGGGATTTTATATTGATTCTGTTATTAATAATGTGACTTTTCCTGAAGTTCCACCGAATGAAAAACTTAGAGCTAGTTTAAATAAAAAAACTGCTAGCCAACTTTTTGAAATGTTAAAAAAATTAGACAAATCTCGCGCAAAAAATATTGATGCTAAAAATAAAGTCAGATTAATCAGAGCTATTGAAATCGCAAAAGCTCTCGGCAAAGTGCCAAAACTTGCTGATTCTAAGAATAAAAAAGATCAAAAATATGAATTTATAAAAATTGGTCTAACAATGCCGAATGATGTTCTGAAAGAGCGCATAGAGAAAAGATTAAACAATAGAATCAAAGCCGGCATGTTGCGAGAAATTAGAAATCTACACAAAAATGGCTTAAGTTGGAAACGCATGGAAGAACTGGGTCTTGAATACAGATACACTGCGTTATATCTGCAGAAAAAATTAACCAAAAAAGAATATTTAGAAAAATTAAACTCTGAAATAAATAAATTTGCAAAACGCCAAATGGCTTGGTTCAAAAGAGATAAAGAAATAATTTGGTTTGATCCTGGTAAAACAGACAAAAAAGATATTTTTCAAAAAGTTTTTAAAAATTAAATTTTATAACTCTGTACATCCTTAATCAAATCTTCTACCATGGATATATAATATTCCAGTTCCTCCAATTTTAAATTTGGTCTTTTAAATTCTTTTACTAATGTTTTATATATTTCTCCAATTCCCGGTCTTATTTTTTCAAGTTCTTCCAAAGAAAAAACATGCTCTGTAATTTCTTCTAAGTTTTTAAATTCTGTATTTTTTAATATTTTCTTTATTTCACTATAAGAAAGTCCGCTTTTATTACCAGTTTCTTCACTCTTTCTGATAAGTTTGATAAATGTTTTAAATTCAATAAATTGATTAAAAGCATGGAGTAACATGACCTTTGCATTTTCTTCCTCTGGTTTTTTATCTTTTTTAATTGGTGGAAATTCTTCTACACTCATATTTTTAGTATAGCAGTATTGTTCAAAACAAAGCAAATTTGTGTTAAAATAATAAGTAACCATGATGTTGTATGATTATTTAATACCAATAGTTGTTTATTTAGCTATTTTATTGATTTTTGGCTTTACTATATTCAAATGGGCGGTTCTGGCTGGCTTAATTATAGGTTTTTTTGTGCTAATTTGGTTATTTTTGGAAAAAGAATCAAAGTGGGGTAAAAGATTTGAAAAAATAGAAAAAGATACAAAAAAATCTCTCAAAAAGTTCTGGGATTTAATCTGGAATTAAAAGCTTGTATTTATTGACTTTTCACATAATTTGTGCTATTATTTTAATATGTTTTCAATTACAGTTTTAACGACAATTCTATATAACAGTGTTACTCAAACAGACCTTCAGATGGGCCAGTTTTTTTCTGATTCTAATAAACCAACTCAAGAAATTGTTGAAGAGAAAAAAATAACAATGCCTTACGATGTTCCCCTTTACTCACAGATACGAGATATTTCTTGGACTAAATGGCAACAAAAAGGTTGCGGGGTTGCAGACGTTGCAATGCTTGTAAACTATTACAAACCTGAAACAACAAATGTTCAAGCTGTTTTAGAAAATGGAATAAAATCTGGAGCTTATGTAAAAAATGTTGGTTGGAGTCATGATGGTTTAGCAAAATTGGCATCTCGTTACGGACTCATCGGAAAAGTTCACGCTTTTTGGGATTACGACAGAACAACTGCATTGTCAGAATTTAAAAAAATTATAGACGAAGGCCCCGCAATAGCTTCTATTCATAGAAATTTTGATCCGAAGCTTTCTTTTGGGCACTTAATCGTCATAACTGGTTACGACGAAAATTTTGTTTATTTTAATGATCCAGGAAAAAAAGACGGAATCAGAACAGTGTCTGTTTCTCAATTCATGAACGGCTGGAAAAGAAAACTTATTGTTATAAGACCAATAGAAGATAAAACAGAAGAAAATAATACAACAAAAACTCAGTTAGCTTTTGCTAATAACTAACTCCGATCAAGCAAACTTTTTGCCATGGTTGATAAATACTTCTAAAATTTCTTTGTTTTGTTATACCATCGGGATATTTAACTGTATACAAAACATCAGTGGTTAAACCTGAATGTGGTGTTTCAGAACATTTAACCTGACCAACAGAAAGATAATTTGTCGGTATATATTTTGTTGCTGGTGCTGGTATCCAATTTGATTCAACTGGTTTAGAAACTTCTGCGATTCTACCATCTTTTCTACCGTAAAATTCCATAATTATTTTTTTACCTTCTACTCTGGCCTGCAACAAAACATAATTTCCTGTATCATTCACAAAACGCAGATCAGGATGTGGTCCATAAATAGTTGCGTCTAAACCTGGCGGATCGTAATAAGGCACAGTAAAACGATGATTGATTCTTTCTGTAATGGGCAGACCAGTATTCAAAGCTAATCTAAACAAAGTTGTCGCAACCTGACACAAACCACCGCCAAATTCTTTCGTTGTCTTATTCTGTTTAATTACAGTTTCTTTTCTATATCCTTCTTTCTCTGAAACATGACCAATAGAATTTACAGTAGAAAACTCCTCACCAGGCGCGAGTAAAATTCCGTTTATCGCAGAAACTCCAGTTCTTATATTATGTTCGCGGTCAGCACTACTTCCATCAAAACTTGTAGAAGCGCGACCTATCAAATCTTTGATTTCATATTTTAACAACAAATCTTTGGTTATTTTTGGCTCAATTTGAATTGTCTCGATATGTATATCAAAAGTTTTTTTCTGAAGATCTAGATTGTTTTTAGAATCACTAATTATTTTATTTATTTCTTCAGCTACTTTTTCAATATCTATCGCATTACCTTTTTTGCTTGAAACAAGCTCAAATATTTTTCCATTTCTTATTTCAAATCTACTATTTCTTGGAGGATTTTCTATTAGTCTATCAATATTCTCAGAAAAATAACTTTCTAATTTATTTTTATTTAAATAAATTTCTTTTTCACCGCTATTTAAATTTTCACTATTACTGTTAATAGTAAGCCAATTAACAAATTTGGCTCCTTTTACATACCACCTGAAACCATTATAAAAAAACGAGAAATTGATTTTATTTCCAAAATTTTCTACAAAAGTTGCGTGTTTTTCCAAATCAACTTTTTTAACAACAGAAATATCTTCTTGGGTTTTAAAATAAACTATATCTGTATCAAACTGCGAAACTTTTTTTGCCAAAATATTTAGAATTTCTTCTTTGTTTAAAATCTCCCCGACTTGCTCTTTAGAAATAACTAGTTTATTTTTGACAAAAGAAAATTCAGCTGATTTGCTTTTTGTTAAAAAACTATTCAATTCACTTTCAAGCAAAGAACTAACAGCTTCTTTTTGAACAGAATTTGAAAAATCAAAATTTTTATTAGTAAATATTAGAATTATTTGTTGCCAAACATCACGAAAAACACTGCTTCCACGTCCCCACTGATAGGCTTTTTGTAAATCCTTTTCCCATCCATTTATTAAAAAATATTCAATCGTATTATCCGCAGCCAAACCAGCAGTCAAAGTTGGAACATTTATTTTCTTTTTTAGTCCCTGCGAGTTTTCAATCTCGACATTAACTCCGTTAGCTCTAAAATTTTCTACCTTTTCCTTAAAACGTATTACGGCCTCATCATATGTTAAACCTCCAACTTTTTCATTTGCTACATAGACACCCGGATAAAACTTGTCTTGATATTTTATTTCAAAAAAGAAAATCTTAACAATTCCTAAAATCAATAAAATTCCAAATAAAATTAAACCAGACATTTTTAATCCAAAACCAAAAACCGGAGAAATAAGTTTTTTTGAATAAACAGCAGCGTGTTTTGCCCTACTTTTTATATCTTGGATTTTTCTTCTAACGTATTTTTTGCGTGAATTTTTATCCATAATTTTATTCTTGTTTTTGCGGGCGGTGAGAGAATCGAACTCCCGACAACGGTTTTGGAGACCGTAGTTATGCCACTTAACTAACCGCCCATATCCCGGCTCGAAAGCCGGAATAACGAGACGTGAAAATAAAAATTAACTCGTCTCTCAATGGATCTGGCTTCGAAAAAACAGATCCAATAAAAAGAACTTGCAGCAAACATTTACTGCAAGTTCCATTATATCAATAAATAAATAAAAATAAAGACTAGATTATTTCTTGATTTCCTTGTGTTTTGTGTTTTTCTTGCACCATTTGCAGTACTTCTTAAGCTCAATTTTTTGAGTTACAGTTTTCTTGTTCTTTCTTGACCAGTAATTAATTCTCTTACAAGTTCCGCAAGCAAGTTTTATAAGTTTATCTTGTGACATGTTTTATATATTAATACAAAATTAGTAAAAATGCAATAATCTGCTTATTTTATAACTTTAGGCAAATATGCGCTAGTTCTAGTCGTAATTTCGTAATTTATAGTATCTATCTTGTTAGCAATTTCTTCGGCTGTTATTTTTTCGTTCCCTTGTTTACCTAAAATCACAACTTCATCTTCTATTTTTATATCTTTAACGTGCGAAACATTTACAACGTACATATTCATCGCGATGCGACCTAAAATTCTGCATCTTTTACCTTTAATCAAAACTTCACCTTTGTTAGACAAACCTCTGTCTATACCATCAAAATATCCTTGCGGAATTACAGCGACTTTTGTTTCTTTGGGCGTAAAATATGTCAGTCCATAACCGATAGAATGCCCAGCTGGAAGTGTTTTTACTTGAGCAACGTGAGTTTTCCAAGTCATCACAGGTTTTAAAGTAATTCTATTTTTTAATCTTTTTTCCAAATAATCTGAAGGCCACATTCCGTAAATTCCAATTCCCCCTCTCACAATATTATTTCTGCCTTTGTCTTTTTCGTAAACCATAATTCCAGAAGTTGCAGAAATATGTGTTTTGATTTTATCAAATCCATATTTTCTAAAAACATTTAAAGTGTTTTCATAAGAATCAATTTGTTTTTGCGCATACGCAAAATTTGCTGTATCTTCAATGTTTGCAAAATGAGAATAAATTCCGTCTACTACTATATTCTTCATTTTTAAAATCTTTCTTACAAAAGCTTCAACTTCACTTGGCATAATTCCCTCTCTTCCCAAACAAGAATCAACAGCAACATGCACTAACTGCTTTTTATTTAATTTTTTTGCTGCACTGTTTATTAAACCTAAATGATGCAAATCAAAAACAGACAGAATGCAACCTAGCTTGATTGCTTTCTCTAGATCATTTTTTGCGACATAACCCAAAACTAATATTGGCTTTTTTGTATATTTCTTTATTCTTGCTAATTCTTCAATACTGTTAACCTGAAAATAATCTACATAATTATTTAAAATTTTTACAACTTCTACGTCTCCATGTCCGTAAGCATTTGATTTAATGACAGCAGCAAATTTCGCTTCTTTCTTTAACAAACTTTTAATTTGCTTCACATTGTGAATTAAATTCTTCTTGTCTATTTCTATAGAAGATAGAAATTTTTGTTTTTGAAAATTTTTCTGCATTTTAATCATTTAATTCTTCTTTTTATTTTTTTATTTTTATAGAAGTTTGTAATTTCTGCTCTTTTTTGAATCTTTCTATCGCTAAATTTATTAATTTATCTATCAGTTTAGAATAAGAAATTCCGGTATTTTTCCAAAGTGTTGGATACATACTGATATTCGTGAATCCAGGAATTGTGTTGATTTCATTAACTAGAATCTCACCGTCAGGCATTAAAAAGAAATCCACACGAGACAAACCTTCACATTCTAAAGTCTTAAAAGTTCTAACAGCTAAATCTTGAATATTCTTTTGAGTTTCTTTTGAAATCTTAGCCAGAATTTCTAATTCAGCACCTTTTTCATCAAGATATTTTGCTTCATAAGAATAAAAAGCGTGCTGCTTGTTCGTAATAACTTCACCACAAACAGAAGCTTTTGGTTTTTCATTTCCCAAAACAGCACATTCTATTTCTCTTCTGTCAGCCAAAAACTTTTCTATAATTATTTTATTATCAAATTTAAAAGCAAATTTTACAGCTTTTTCAAATTCTTTTTGATCAGAAACTTTGCTAATTCCAACAGAAGATCCTGCATTTGCTGGTTTTACAATCATGGGCAAATTTAAATTTTCTTTTACCTCAGCAAAATTTATTTTTTCATTTTTTCTAAAAGTTAAAAATTTAGTATTTGGAATCCCGGCTTCTGTTAATAATCTTTTTGTTACATCTTTATCAAAACCAACAGCTGATCCCAAAACAGAAGGCCCAACAAATGGCTTTTCTAAAATTTTCAAAAATCCCTGCATTGTGCCATCTTCACCAAAAGATCCATGCAAAACTGGAAAAACAACATCAACTTTTTTTAATAAATTCAAATTAAATTTTCCAGATTTTTCTATCTTTATTTTTACAATTTCATATTTAGCCTTATCTAAAGCAGCCATGATATTCGTAGCAGATTTGATAGAAACTTCATGCTCCGTAGATTTTCCACCAAAAAGTATCCCGATTTTTAGTTTTTTACCAGCATTTTTCATATGAGGAATATTGTAGCACAAAATAAAGTTTAATAAACTTCCCTCTTATAACACTCTTCACAATAAATGATTTCTGGACGATCTGGAGAATATGAAGTTTCAAATTCAGTAGAACATCTTCCTTTGTGATTATGATTG
>Ga0209099_1000057_pt1 | contig 121972 bp, 91 predicted proteins | sample AD_JPNHW2_MetaG_FD_184430 | JGI IMG/M metagenome (GOLD analysis project Ga0209099, IMG submission 184430) | Active sludge microbial communities of municipal wastewater-treating anaerobic digesters from Japan - AD_JPNHW2_MetaG (SPAdes) (version 2) | ecosystem: Engineered > Bioreactor > Anaerobic...
ATATCGGCCATGCCCACCGGGATAACCATTATTCCACCGGGTTTCAACTGCCCGAGCAACATTTCAGGGATATGCGGGGCACCGGCCGTAACAATTATTTTATCAAAGGGTGCATAAGCCGGTAAGCCTTTATAACCATCACCGTAAAAGAATTTCGGGTTATAACCTATTGAAGGTAAGAACAATTTGGTTTTCTGATACAAGCTTTTCTGCCGCTCAATAGTATAGACAACCGCCCCAAGTTCCAGTAATACGCACGCCTGATATCCTGAACCGGTTCCCACTTCAAGGATTTTATCCCGTTTTTTTACTTTTAACAATTCCGTTTGAAACGCCACCGTGTAGGGCTGTGAAATGGTTTGTCCGGCTCCGATAGGAAAAGGCTTATCTTCGTAGGCATGGTTCTGAAAGGTGGAATCGAGAAATAAGTGGCGTGGGATTTTATCTATGGCGCTTAGAATATTCTCGTCTGAGATTCCCTTCATTTTTATAGTTTCCACCAGTTGTCTTCTCAGGCCTTTGTGTTTATAAGAATCAATCATTAATTACTATATTTATTTATTTCAGGAGCTTACACATCCATCATGGTATGGTTGCCCTGTTAATTTCTAATGCGAAAATAGTCAAATACCTTATAATAAAAAATTTAATTTTACGGAAAAATCTCAAGTATATGTTAACAGTAGGAGTATTAGGAGCTGGACATCTGGGCAAGATCCACATAAATTGCCTTAAACAAATCGAGCACATAAATCTTTGCGGTTTTTACGATCAGGACCCACTAGTTGTTAAACAGGTTGAAGAAGAATTAGGGATAAAAGCCTTTTCTTCCATTGATGATCTTATATCATCCGTTGAAGTGGTGGACATTGTAACGCCTACGCTTTCTCATTTTGACTGTGCTTCAAAAGCAATGAAATCGGCACGGCATGTATTTATTGAAAAGCCTTTGGTTACCACCCTTGATGAAGCGAAACAGCTTATTGCCATTTCGAATGAGGCACGTGTTAAAGTGCAGGTCGGCCATGTGGAACGTTTTAATCCCGCCTATATCGCGGCTTTTCCGTTTATTCAGCAACCGATGTTCATTGAAACGCACCGCCTGGCGCTTTTCAATCCGCGCGGCACGGATGTCCCGGTCATCCTTGACCTGATGATTCACGATATTGACATTGTTTTGAGTATTGTTAAATCAAACATAAAGAAAATAAGCGCCAGTGGTGTAGCCATTGTGAGCGACACACCAGATATTGCCAATGCACGCCTCGAATTTGACAATGGTTGTGTGGCCAACCTCACAGCAAGCCGTCTTTCGATGAAGAACATGCGCAAAACCCGCATTTTTCAGCCCGATGCTTATATCGCCATTGATTTTTTCAAAAAAGACACTGAAATAATCCGCCTGAAAAATGTTGTTGATGAAGGCAGTATGGGTCCGCTTGATATGATCATTGACCTGGGAGAAGGCAAAGGTAAAAAACAGATATTTTTTGAAAAACCTGAAATAGTTCCCATCAACGCTATTAAAACCGAGCTTGAAACATTTTTCAATTCCATTGAAAATAATACCGATACGGCTGTAAGCATTATTGATGGGTACAAAGCACTGGATATCGCTTATAAAGTCATTGAAAAAATCAATATCCCGGATTAAATTTCCCTGCTATACAATAAATCTCTCACACTCTCGTTAAACCAATGAATTTTGTGTACGAATGGGAAAATTTTACTTTACAGGATTTAGAAAAATAGCTTTAGCTTTTACCGGACTTTTCATTATAAGCAGTTTAATTTCTTGTAAGAAAACTGACCTTGTCCCGTCGTACATACACATTGACAAAATTGATCTTACAACGGTTTACGAAATTTTTGGCTCAAACTCCTGTAAGATAACCGACGCCTGGGTTTATGTAGACGGTGATTTGCAGGGAATTTACGAACTGCCGGCAACGTTCCCGATTCTTGCAACCGGCCAGCATACCATTATGATACGGCCAGGTATAAAACTCAACGGCATAGCTATGTCAAGAGCTTATTATCCGTTTTACCAACCTTATGAAACGACTGTTGACCTGGTTGCCGAACAGATAGATACTATTAATCCTACGGTGACTTATTATGAAAATAAAATCCACTGGATGGAAGATTTTGAAACAGCCGGTGTTTCGTTAATAAAATTCAGTGTCAGTGATACAAATTTCATCCAAACCCAGGACAGCACCAAAGTATTTGAAGGGCAAAGCTCCGGAGTAGTCAATCTTGATGCTTCATACGACTATGTTTGCAGCGTATCGGATGATATTTTTGACATTCCTCAGGATCAGTCGGCGGTGTTACTCGAACTCAACTATAAAACGAATGTGCCCTTAGGAATTGGCATGTATGCAGTATTGACTACCGGCCAGAATGAGAAAATTGAAACCATGATAATTAATCCAAATACTTCATGGAATAAAATCTATATAAATTTAACGCCCTCTGCAAATGTCAGTTCTAATACAACAGGATTCAGGATTTACTTTGAGGCATACAAACCCGACACCATTGCAACCGCAGAAATATTACTTGATAACATTAAACTATTGTATACCGAATGACAGAAATGAATAAAAAAGTTCAGGTACTCAAGTATGTTATTGCCGATGCATTATCTGCAGGAGCAGCCTGGGTATTATTTTTTATTTATCGTAAATATCATGTCAACTCCAAAGTATTTGACAATCCTGATCAGATCTTTGCTGATAAAAACCTGTATATCGGCCTTGCATTCATTTTGGTGTTCTGGTTTGTCTTATATTTTATCACGGGTACTTATCAGAAAATCTTCAGAAAATCACGATTAAAAGAACTTGGGCAGACATTCCTGATCTCGCTGATCGGGATGATCGTCATTTTCTTCCTGTTCATACTGGATGATCAGGTTGTTTCATATAAAAATTATTACCTGTATTTCTTTGTTATTTTTATTTTACATTTTTCATTCACGTTTACATGGCGTTTAATATTTTCGTCACAGACTGCATACAAAATACACCATAAAATAATTGGTTTTAACACCTTGCTGATTGGCAGTAACGGCAATGCCGTGGCCATCTATAATGAAATTGAAAGCCAATGGAAATCATCCGGTAATAAATTTGTCGGATTTATTGATGTGCATAACGGTGATCAACATCCGATGGAGAAATATCTTCCACACTTGGGTAATTACACAAACCTAAAAAACATCATCGCGGAATATGAAATTGAAGAAGTAATTATTGCCATTGATAAAAAAGAACATTCTTTTGTGGAGCAGATCATTTCTTCGCTTGAAGATACACACGTGGTTATCAAGATCATTCCCGACATGAAAGACTTCCTGCTTGGAAGCGTTAAAATGACATCTATCTTTCATGCACCATTGATACAGATATCCCCGGAACTCATGCCCGCCTGGCAACGCTATATTAAAAGGGGTATTGACGTTGTTGGTTCTCTGATTTTCATGTTGATTCTATCACCGGCTTATTTGCTGGTTTCTTTGGGCGTAAAATTATCATCAAAAGGCCCCGTGTTTTATTCGCACGAACGCATCGGCCTTCATGGCAAACCTTTTACCATGTATAAATTCCGTTCGATGTATGTGGATGCAGAAAAAGAAGGGCCACAGCTTTCGAGTAAGAACGATCATCGCATAACACCTTTTGGCCGTTTTATGCGAAAAGTCCGCCTGGATGAGATCCCTCAATTTTATAATGTGTTGAAAGGAAACATGTCGATAGTAGGCCCACGGCCCGAAAGACTGTTTTACATCAACCAGATCGTCCAGAAAGCGCCTCACTATAAACTTTTGCATAAAGTAAAGCCGGGAATTACTTCGTGGGGACAGGTAAAATACGGTTATGCCGAAACCGTCGATCAAATGGTTGAACGTTTAAAATTTGATGTTTTGTATATCGAAAACATGACGCTGGCTGTTGATTTTAAGATCATGATTTACACCGCCCTTATCATATTGCAAGGCCGCGGAAAATAGTTACAACTCCCCGTTTTCTATCATTACAACAATCTGTTCTATGTCCTTGTCCTTACCCAGCGGGTCATACGTTGATTTAAGGTTGTACCCAAACAACCTCCCGAAGCTCTGGTAAAGTGACGCTACGATCCCTCCTCTGAATTCTTTGATAAGATCGTAGGACGAAGAACCGGTTTCACGATCGATGAGTTTGATGAGTATTTCACCCTGTAATTCACTCATGTTTTTTATATCATCTTCAAATTGTGCAATTAGCTCCTCCTCGGCCTGTTTCATGAGTTGTTTCCGTTCTTTCCTGGAGGATGCTTTGTTGATGATATAATTATACTCCAAAACTTTTACACTCACTATTTTGGCATAGGGGTATACTTTTTTTACATGATACACGAGTTTTGAGAATCGCAGTGCTTCATATTTATTGGCAAAAATCACCGGCCCGAAAATTTTTACTTCAGTCAGCGACATAATAGGCAACGTATCTCCATTGATAATGATCGCACGGGTTACAATGCTGGTGGTATCCTGTGCATTAACATTATGGCAACCAAAAGACAGAAGAAATAATAATAGAATTATATGCTTTTTCATGTGTGGACAAATATAAAAACTCCGGATTCAATTATTATGCCAGTCAACATTCTATATAAACCGCCGGATAAAACGTAGTTTGTGAGTATAGCAATGCAGATCATTATTAAAGATCCCTTCATGGTCTATTTCATCTATCCGGACTTTTCCGGATGCGTGAATAATTTTTTGGTTGAACAAAATAATACCGGTATGAACAATCTGGTTTTGATCATTTTCAAAAAAAGCAAGATCGCCTGGCATGGCTTCTGAAATAAAATCAATGGCTTTACCCTGCACCGATTGCTGGGCAGCATCACGGGAAATGTATATGCCACACAACTTCATGACCATCTGGGTAAAACCTGAACAATCTATTCCAAAGGGAGTTTTTCCTCCCCACATATAAGGTGCGTTCAAATAATGCTTGGCATATTCCGTTATTTTCGCACCGTTAGTCTTGTTTGATGTATTTGAGCATCCCGAATCATATACATACTCATAACCGGCAATGGTCATGCTTTTTTCTGACAAGGAAGGCAAACTGCTGCCCATTACAATAGGAAAATAAAAATTCAGGGTTTTATTAAAAATCAATTGCACAATATCCGTCACAACACAACTGTTATCCTTATTCAAACCAGCGAATTCATCTGCCGTCAGGAAACAACATTGTTTTCTATCTATCCATCCTTCATATGCATCAAATACGGTGGAAATTTTGAGCCATGATCCTATCAACTCTGTCACATGAAACATTTCTCCAAACAACAGTTGAGTAACTATTTCAGATTTATCAGATGGTTCTGAATGCACAGGGACAACACTTAAAATGCAAATTCCTTGGGTCATTGTTTTTTTTAGCAAAATAAAATATTTTTTTTTAAAACGACCATTTTTTTATCAGGATACTGCCCTGTTAAGAAAATCATTTAATGGTTTGGCCTCTTTAAAAACCTTGGAGACATAACTGATAAGTTCTTTTTCGGTGAAATCAGTTGGATTGTAATTATGAACAACATAATAATCTTTAAGTTTAAGGTATTCCGAACCTGGAAATTCTTTTGGAAACTCAGGAGGAAGTCTTAGTAGCTTATCACCAGTGACATCACCAAAAAAATCTCTGAATTTCTTACCGGAAATAATTTTTTTAAACTCATCAAAATTATAATACACTTCCTGGCGTAAAGATTTTAATAATGGTGGTGGAGGCATGTATATGCCACCGGATAAAAAACAATTACCGGGTTCTATGTGAAAATAATAACCTGCATTGTGGATTTTCTTTCCATTTTTATTAAAATAAGCTCCAAAATTTGTTTTATACGGCGATTTATCTTTTGAGAACCTAACATCCCTGTATATCCTGAACATACAGTCCTGTGGTTTAATTCCCCTGATTTCAGCATCAAAAACCGAAATTGCTCCATGCACCGGTGTTATTAACCTTACAAAGGCATTCTTTGCGGCCTCATATTTTTGTTTATTCGCTGCAAACCATTCGCGATTATTATTTTCCGATAACTCTTTTAAAAATTCAATTATTAAATTAGTCATTGTATTTAATTTTTATTTCAAAAATTATTTATTTTTACAAAATTATATTTAAAATTTCATAAAACTTTATAAATAATTTTGTTTTAAAGGCAACTAAAGGTGTATTTTTTTCGTCCTGCTAATTATTATTAACAAATCAAAAAAAGAGCATGAAACTTATTAAATCTTTACTTTTTACAAACATATTTCTTTTTGCAATTATTCAGGGTCTGCAAGCTCAGCCAGGTTGCCCCAGTGTTGAAGCCGGCAATAATGTAACCCTGGATTGCGGAACAAACTGTACAAACCTGACGGCAAGTTGCCTTGCAACCGGAGCCACAACAACTTATACTGTTTCATCAATTCCCTATGCACCTCCCTATGCTTACAATACGGGAACTGCCATCCTGGTGAATATTGATGACACCTGGAGCAGTGTCATCACCCTTCCTTTTGCTTTTTGTTTTTACGGGGTTAGTTATACCCAGATAATTGCAGGTTCAAACGGTGTTCTTTCATTTGCCACTGGTGATGCGGGTACGTTCTGTGAGTGGTCATATTCTGCCTCTTGTCCTTCTCCTGACCTCATCCCTGCAGGAAATATTTTCGGGCCATATCATGATATAGATCCCGCCGTTACCGGGCAGATGTATTATGCCATATTAGGTTCATACCCATGCCGGACATATGTTGTGAGTTGGAACGAGATTGCCATGTTTTCTACTGAATGCAATAGCATGCTGGCTACTCATCAAATCGTTCTATATGAGAGCACGAATGTTATTGAAGTATACATCCAGAACAAACCTCTATGCACATCCTGGAATGGCGGTAATGCCATCGTGGGCATACAGAATCCTGACGGGACCCTTGGTATTACTGCTCCCGGAAGAAACACTTCGCAATGGACTGCAAGCAATGAAGCCTGGCGTTTTACTCCTGCCGGAAGCCCGAACTACACCCTTACGTGGTGGCAAGGCGCAACACAAATAGGTACCGGGGCGACCGTCAATGTCTGCCCCAGTTCCGCAACGACCTATACTGCACAAGTAGTCTATGATTGCTGTGTAGGAAATGATGTAACCGTTACCGACAATGTTACCGTTTCACTTGCCAGTGGCGGTGTAAGCCTGGCTCCGGCCAACCCGGCTATTTGTGTTAATGGGTCTATCAACCTTACGGCTTCAGGATCTGACACGTATACATGGTCGCCCGCTACCGGATTGAATCAAACCACCGGGTCAACCGTTACGGCATCACCAACAACCACTACAACATATTCTGTTACGGGAATATCGCCAGGATGCACCTCTACAAATCAAATAACTGTTACTGTAAATCCAAATCCTGATGTGACTAATATGACAGCATCCATTTGCAGCGGGGGAACTTTTACATCAAGCCCGGTGAATGGCACCAATGGAGTTGTTCCTGCCGGAACTACCTATAGCTGGCCAGCTCCCAGTGTTACCGGAATTACCGGTGCTGCTGCCGGATCCAATGCAGCAGACATCAGCGGCACCTTAACCAATACAACAAATACCCCTATAAATGTGGTTTATACAGTCACACCGCAGGTGGGAAGCTGTACAGGAAACCCGTTTACGGTGACCGTTACGGTAAACCCTGTCCCTGCCATTACCAACATGACTGCAACCATATGCAGTGGTGGAACATTCACGTCAAGTCCAGCAAACGGAACCAATGGAATTGTTCCTTCAGGAACTACCTATAGCTGGCCGGCACCTGTTGCGACTGGAATTACAGGCACAGCCGCAGGAACAAATGCAGGAACCATTAGCGGAACTTTAAACAATACAACCGATAATCCGATCAATGTTGATTATACCGTTACCCCAACTTCCGGGACCTGTACAGGTGCTCCTTTTACCATCACGGTTACGGTTAATCCGGCGCCCGCTGTCACTGCTATGACTACGACCATTTGCAGCGGTGGTACATTCTCTGCAACACCGGTCAATGGAACCAATGGAGTTGTCCCGACAGGAACTACTTACAGTTGGCCGGCACCTGTTGCTTCCGGAATCACCGGTACTGCATCAGGTTCGAATGCCGCAACTATTAGCGGGACTTTGGCCAATACAACCAATGCCCCGGTAAATGTGGTTTATACGATTACTCCCCAAACAGGAACATGCACAGGTAGTCCTTTTACAGTAACCGTTACTGTTAATCCGGCACCCGCTATTACCAATATGACAGCATCAATATGCAGCGGAGAAACTTTCACTGCAACACCTTTGAATGGAACCAATGGCATTGTACCTGCCGGAACCTCTTACACCTGGCCAGCGCCAGTTGTGGCAGGAATCACCGGGACAGCTGCAGGGACAAATGCTTCAAATATAAGCGGCACATTAACCAATTCGACAAGCTCACCGATAAACGTAGTTTATACGGTAACTCCTGCTTCAGGAACCTGCACAGGGGCTGCCTTTACAGTTACCATTACTGTTAACCCGCAACCTGCCGTCACTAATATGACAGATACTATATGCAGCCAAGGCACGTTCACTGCAAGCCCGGTAGATATAACCAATGGTGTAGTCCCCACTGGAACAACTTATAGCTGGTCGGCACCTGTTGTGGCTGGAATTACAGGTACTGCTGCAGGATCAAACGCAGCCAACATCAGTGGCACGTTAATCAACACCACGAATGCTCCGATAACTGTGGTATACACGGTAACCCCAACTGCAGGAACATGTAACGGAGCTACATTTACAGTTTCCGTTACCGTTAATCCTGCTCCTACCTCTGATTTTACCATATCGTCGCCAAACTGCGTTGGTAATACGGCTACCGTTACTTACACAGGAACAGGGTCTTCGGGGGCAACTTACACATGGGGATTCTCAGGAGGTAGCGCTGTCCCTGGCTCAGGTCAGGGCCCGCACCAGGTAACCTGGACATCACCCGGAAGTTACGACATAACACTTACCGTTTCAGAAAACAATTGTGTATCAACACAAACTTTACATACTGTACTGGTCAGTAATATCAGCACAAACAATCCGACAACGACCGATGTCCTATGTAACGGACAAAGTAACGGCACTGCCACTGTCTACCCGATAAACGGATCAACACCTTATACCTATTTGTGGAGTACTTCACCTGCACAAACGGGACAGACAGCAACAAACGTTCCTGCCGGAACATTTTATGTTACCATTACTGATAACCTGGGATGTATAATATATGATACCGTGCAGATCATTCAGCCCACAGCCCTGGATATTGACGTCACATACGAAAATGAAGGATGTACCAACAGCTGTGATGGTTCTGTTAGTGTAAATGTTACCGGAGGAATTCAACCCTATCAGTATAATTGGACCGGTGCCGTTTCGAATACTTCAGAGGTATTAAATCTTTGTACAGGCAATTATACAGTCACCGTAAGTGATTCAAACAATTGTACCATAACCGGTTCTGCAACGATCAGCACCAATTCGCCCATAAATGCTGATGCATACGCAGATGCACAAACTGTTTTTTTACCAACGTCCGTTCAGTTTTATTTCACAGGAAGCGGGGCGGTTGATTACCTTTGGGACTTTGGTGACGGCACTACTTCCAATTCTCCAAACCCATCACACTCATACACAGCCACAGGAGAATATACCGTTGTGCTGATTGTGAGTACCGGCGCTCCGGATTTCTGTACGGACACTGTTCAAATAATTATCACCGTACATGAACCTTCCAAGGTCACCATTCCTAATGTTTTCACGCCTAACAATGACGGGGCAAATGAAACATTCAGGGTAGAATCCGAAGGTCTCGAAACTGAGGAAATGTTGATATATAACCGCTGGGGAAAACAGATTTTTTCATGGAGTGAAGTTGGCGGCGAATGGGATGGAACTATTAATGGCCAGAAAGCAGCTGACGGAATCTATTATTATATATTCAGCGCCAATGGCTATGACGCCAAGGAATATAGATCCAACGGTACTGTTACATTGCTGAGATAATATAATCAGATAAGCTTGCTATATACTAAAGGAAGGATTAAAATTGATACTTTGCCTGTATCATGATTTTATTATTTATCCTGACCCATTTTGTATGTCCTGGCGGTATAAAGTCACTACCATAACTTAAAACATAGTTTCCCATAATTTTTTTGGCTATGTAGTCAACTTTTTGTACTTTTGCAGAACAGATCAAATGCAATTATTATTTTCGTAATACATTGTCTTTTATGTTTTTATAATTATTGAAATGAAAAAAATCAGTCTGAGTATCGTTATAATTTTAATTTCTGTTGTATTTGGTTTTGGAAAAAATACGGATGAAAGAACGAATGGGATTATCCAAAATTATTGCATTACAGTTAATGATACTATTTATTTTAAAATCAATGGATTGAACAATCAGGATAACGCAAAAACCCTTGATGAGGTATTGATGAAAACCGGCCTGGTGCTATCTGCCAGCACCGATTTCCAGAAAGGTATCTGTAAAGTTGAAATAAAAGACCTCAACTACACGGAAAAAATCATTGAACACATCCGATCATTATGGAAACAGATTGGCAACCCCATTGATGCGGAAATAATTGATCCCAAGGAAATTAACATGAACACTATCAATTAATCTTTTTTATCTTTTATAATGTTAACGCACCATTTAAATAGGTCCCCAAAGCGGTTTCAAATCATTTTTTTGTTTTCCCTTTTACTTCTTATAAATTCAACAGCGAAAGCCCAGATTTCAAACGATGAATGTGATAATGCCATGGGGATTCCGGTTGGAACATCCTGCTCATATATCACCTATACCAATGTTGGGGCAACTTATTCCAGTAACACTCCTTTACCGGCATGTGCCAGCTATACGACGGCTGCAGCGGATGTTTGGTTTAAGGTGATCGTACCTGCGGGAGGAACCCTGATGTTTGATACCGAAGCCGGCGTTATCACCAATGGTGGTATGGCCATTTACTCTGGCAGTTGCAACGCTCTGACCCTTATCGAATGCGATGATAATGACGGCAATGGCAGCATGCCCATGATATACAGAAGTGGGTTAACCCCCGGCACCAGCATATTTATCAGATTCTGGGAATACGGAGGCGGTACTTATGGAACTTTCGGACTTTGTGTATACAGCATTCCTCCACCTCCTCCCTGTGCTTCAAACCCCGTTGCCGGTGATTACTGCTCAACGGCAGTTCCTATCTGCAACCTGAACGGGTATTGCGGAAATACCAGCGCAACCTACACAGCGACCGTCAGCCCTACCGACCCAACTGATGAAGACAGCGCTCCTCTTGGTTCTGTTTTTTGTGGTTCGATTGAAAATAATTCCTGGCTCTCCTTTGTTGCTGATGCTACGACTTCCGTATTAAACGTTTATGTTTCAAACTGTTCAACCGCTTATGGGATACAAATGGAAGTGTATACTACCACCGATTGTTATAACTTCACCTCGGTTTCTAACTGCTGGAATCCGGCATCCGTAGTCAGCGGCACCATTACCGCCACGGGGCTTACACCCGGTCAGACTTACTACCTCATGATAGACGGCAATGCAGGATGTGTATGTGATTATATTATTTCGGCTGCATCAGGAGTCTTTACACTGGATGCAGGCCCGGATGCCACCATTTGCGAAGGCCAGAGCACCACATTAAACGCCAGCGGTGCAACCAGCTATACCTGGTCACCTTCAACCGGACTTTCTGATTCAACCAGTGCAAACCCGGTGGCCTCACCAACGGTCACTACGACCTACACGCTGACAGGAACCGGTGGAAATCCAAGTTGCCCGGGAACAATAACTGATATCGTTACCGTTACGGTAAATCCGATCCCTACTTCCGATTTCACCGTGTCTGACCCCAATTGTGATGACAATATGGCTACCATTACATACACCGGCACGGCTTCTTCAAGTGCAAATTATGACTGGGGTTTCTCCGCAGGCAGCCCTTATCCTGGCTATGGCCCCGGCCCGCAATATGTTCAATGGTTAAACCCCGGAAGCTATGACATTACCCTGACGGTTACTGAAAACAATTGCGTGTCAACACAAACAACACATCCTGTTTTGGTAAGCGATATAGGATTTGATCCGTCAACGCAAACAGATGTTATTTGTTACGGCGAAAGTAACGGGACCGCTACCGTTTACCCAATCAACGGCTCGGCGCCTTATTCCTACCAATGGAGTACCATCCCTCAGCAAACCACTCAGACTGCGACAGGCCTTGCAGCTGGGATATACTTTGCAACCATTACGGATGATCTCGGCTGTACCACCTATGATTCGGTGATTATATTACAACCTACACAGCTTGATATCAGCCTTAGCTCTGAAAACGAAGGCTGCCAGAACAGCTGTGATGGGTCGGTAAATATCATTGTTACAGGTGGAATTCCACCTTATCAATACAACTGGACTGGCTCTTCATTACATACCGCAGAAATCACAGGGCTTTGTGCGGGAGATTATTCAGTGACTGTAACTGATATGAACAGTTGCACCATCACAGAGGCTGCGACACTCATCACAGAATACCCGATCGACGCAAACTTCATAGTTAGTCCTAATGATTCCATTCTATTAACGAATACCTTCACCTTTACTTTTACCGGAACCGGAGCTGTGGACTATTTTTGGGATTTCGGAGACGGCACCACTTCCAATGTCCCTAATCCGGACCATGTATTCTTATCTGAAGGGGAATACCATGTAATACTGACGGTTTATGCAGGCGGTCCCGACAGCTGCGTTGAAACTATGGATATGAACGTTTATGTATTTTTACCCGCTGATGTTACTATTCCGAACATTTTTACACCAAACGGGGATAATATAAATGATGTGTTTAAAGTTAAGTCAACCGGACTCCAAACTGAAGAAATGATCATATACAACCGCTGGGGCAAGAAGATCTTTTCCTGGAATGAACCGGGCGGTGAATGGGACGGGGCAAATGCTGCCGATGGTGTTTATTATTATGTTCTTGTAGCTACAGGAAAATTTGATGGCAAAGAGATCAGGCGTAACGGAACAGTTTCTTTGATAAGGTAAAGCAGTATACGGACACCATTCTTTTTTATTTCATTTAATGATGGGTTGATTTAACCAGAAAAATTCATAATAATTTTTCACCCTTCGGGCCGACAAAAGAAAATCAAGGTAATCCGGCAATGATTGTTCACTTCATGGATTTTCTTTATCGGGATTTACCTTACCTGCCACCCACAAAGGCCTCCCACATTCGCAAATTTCACTTCTTTCATTTTTGAATAGGTCAGGAAAAATTTGTATTTTTATACATCTTTTTTAAATTATTGTAAATCCTATGCGCAGAAAAGTATTATACGAAGACCTTGATAAGATAGAAAAAATCCTGGAAAAATGCGACTGTTGCTATGTTGGCATGGCTGATGAAAACAACCAGCCTTATGTTGTCCCGTTTAATTTTGGGTATAAAAACAATTGTATTTACCTGCATTCAGGCCAGAACGGAAAAAAAATGGATATTTTACATAAAAACAACAAGGTGTGTGTGTCGTTCAGCACCGATCATCAGATCGCCTGCCAGCATGCCGATGTTGCCTGCAGTTATCTTTTGAAATACAGGAGTGTTCAGGCATTCGGTCGTGTGGAGTTTATTGAAGATTTAAACGAAAAGGCTGAAGCGCTTAATATCATCATGCAGAAATACACCGGCCGTGATTTTAATTACGGTGTTCCTTCACTTAAAGAAGTTGCTACCTATAAAGTTGTCATAGATAAAATTTACGGGAAAGAGTACGGGTATTAAGAGGTAAATTCAAAATTCCGTGTTGCAAGAATTTTGAACCTTTCAAAGATTCGAAAATTAAAAAACCTTGAATAAATGTAAAAGAATGAAAATATATTTGCATTTATTGAATTATTATATATTTTTGTAAATAAAATTTATATGTAATAAAAATAAAAACTGTATATAGAGAAATGGAAGAACTTAAAAAGGATTTATTTCGCAAAGCTATTTTTGAAACCATAAATTTATGGTGTAGAAGCGAATACGAGTATTCGGAAAAATTTAAAAACGCTTTTAAAGAATGGAGCGAAAAACCCGGCTATGATTTCCAAGAATATTCCAAAAATTATAGCAATTTCCTAAATGATTATTCTATTGGTAGAACTAGAAATAAGGAAAAAACTATCACAGAATTGATTGAACAATTTTTTCTTAAAATAAAAAATAATGATGAATTTCAACCAGATATGGTAGATAAGTTGGCTCATTATTTCCAAAATAATAGTTATGCCTCAAAACATAAAAATCAAAAACACGCAATATTGCCAAAGTCTTTAGTATCAAAAACCTTATTCCTTTATTATCCCCTTCAAGCAATTTTATATGATTCAAACACGAGTGATGCAATTAAATTAATTAATGGCAAAAACAATATTGAGAGTTATGCTGAATATTTCGAAATGTTTGAAAAATTAAAGTTAGCATATAGAGATTTGGGTAAAAAAATCATTTCTAAATATTTACCTGAAATCAAAAATAAAATGGAAGCTTATTATAAAGAATATTTTAAGATATTTTATCCTACATTAGATGCACCATATAAACAATTTGAAATAATGGATGTGGAAAACTATGAATGGCTTTTTCATCGAAGTTTAGACAAGTATCTTTGGTATTATAAAAAACCAAATAAAAAATAATCTATAAAATAATATTCGTATTTTTATCAAAATATTAAAACTCATGAAGACAGCACCGAAAAATTTAGTTATGGCAATGATAGTTTTTCTTATCCTTGCCTTTAGCAATGCTGCTAGAAGCCAGGTTGACACACTTGCTAAATATGAAGCGGGTGATTCATTTATAAGCGTACCGGGTGTCACAATTTTTAATCCACCTGATAGTATAACTTCAGATTATATTGTAATACGGCATAATAGTATGCTGCAATTTATGTATATTGATAGTTTGAATATTGATTATACAAAGGTTATAGTAGATATTGTTTCTAATATGCCTGATTCTGTTATGCTGGACATAACTGAGTTGGGTATTAGTATAGGAAATGGAGCAAGTATTCAAGATATGCATATTACAAAATTACTTATAACTTATGATAAATTTGCATCAGTAAACGAGGAAAGTTTTAATTCAACTTCGCAATTGGTAGGAATATATGATTTAATGGGTAGAGAAGTAAAAATGCGTGAACTGATCAATAATCACATTTATATTTATAGATATGAAAATGGTTATTGTGAGAAAAAGATATTTTTGAAAAAATAAGTGTTGTTTGATTTGATAAACGAAAGGAATTTTACATCTTATTAAAAAGATGTACAAGTGATTTCACCTTTTTAATAAGCATTGTAACTTCTTTTTTAAAAAAATTAATCTGGCTGATTTATCTTAAAAAACCGGTTCCCTGAAAGCACTTTTTCAGAAAACAAACGGAATAAGATGCCCAATGATGCGCCTATAAGGCAGCCTAAAACAGCCCCGCAAAACACATCCGCCGGGTAATGTACGCCCAGGTATATACGGCTGTATGAAATTAAGGCTGCCCAAAGCAAAACAAAAGGAATAAAAAAACGAATTTTCCTGAAAAAAATAACAGACAGAAATACAGCCAATCCAAAATAATTAGCGGCGTGTGATGACACAAAACCATATTCACCGCCACAATAACCGTTCATGGTATGTACCTGCATCTGAATATTCGGATTATGACAAGGGCGCAGGCGCATAAATACATCCTTAAAAAGATGCACTGAAATCTGATCGGTAAGGGTTATCGAAATAATCGTAAACAGGACCACAAAAATTGCCTGCCACCTATATACCTTGATAACAAGGTATAGCAAAATGATATAAACAGGTATCCAGACTAATGGTTGCGTTGCCCACCAGAATACAAAATCGAAAAACGGATTACGCAAGCCGTTTAAAAATAAAAAAAGCTGAACATCAAAATCGATAAGTCTTTCAATCATGCTTTTTATTCCACTTGTTCATTTAAATGATTCCAAAGCAAGTCTTTCAGTTTCGGTATGCCCAACATGCTCACCGAGGAAATAAATACTGAGGGAATATCCGGTAGTTTTTTACGCAGTTTTTCAATTTGTTTTTCATCCACCAGGTCACATTTGGTAATGGCCAGCAGCCTGCCCTTATCAAGCAATTCCGGATTGAATTGTTTCAGTTCGTTCAATAAAATTTCATATTCTTTTTTTATGTTGACAGCATCAACCGGCACCATGAACAATAAGACTGAATTTCGTTCAATATGCCTCAGGAACCTCAGCCCGATACCTTTCCCTTCATGAGCTCCCTCGATAATTCCAGGTATATCGGCCATTACAAACGATTTATTATCATGGTAGCTGACCATACCGAGGTTCGGCACCAGCGTGGTAAAAGGATAATCCGCAATTTTTGGTTTTGCCTCAGAAACCACCGATAATAATGTAGATTTACCGGCATTTGGAAATCCGACCAGGCCAACATCGGCTAAAAGTTTCAGCTCAAGGATTTTATCTTTTTCCACTGCCTCGCCCCCGGGTTGCGCAAACCGCGGAGTCTGAAAGGTGGCCGATTTAAAATGCTGATTCCCCAGCCCGCCCCTGCCGCCTTCCAGCAATATTTTACTTTCGCCGTCTTGAGTGATCTCAAAATCCACTTCACCGGTTTCTGCGTCGCGGGCCACCGTTCCCAAAGGAACTTCAATGACGGTATCTTTTCCGTTGGCGCCGGTTGACTGGTTGCTGCTGCCACCGGCTCCGTCTTCGGCATATACATGCCTTGTATAACGCAAATGAAGCAAGGTCCAAAGGTTTTTGTTACCTTTAAGTATGATGTGACCGCCTCTGCCGCCATCACCACCGTCGGGGCCGCCTTTAGGTTTGTACTTTTCGCGGCGCAGATGTGCAGAACCGGCGCCACCCTTACCCGAGCGGCAATGTATCTTTATATAATCAACGAAATTTGAACCAGGCATGACAGTTTTCAGTTAACAGTTAGTTGTTCGTTGCGTTTGAGAATTACTGATTGGCAAATAGCAACCTGCAACGAATACGTTACGGTAAAGGTAACAATTTATCTGATAATACGTTGAAAATTATAATTGTAAACATGTCCTTTCCCCTGATATCAGTGATGAATCAGAACATTATCCGCAATTATTAATTTATCAATTTATCAATTTCCTTTGATATCAGTGCAAATACCTCATCAATCGTCCCCATACCATTGATAGGGATCAACTTTTGCTGTTTTTTATAATATTCCAGCAGGGGGTGTGTCTGCTCATGATAAACCGCAATACGTTTCCAGATGATATCCTCTGTATCGTCAGCACGGCCGGAATGCTGGCTGCGGTACATGATACGGTTGAATGATTCTTTTTCCGTTACATCAAGGTATAAAACTATTGATATGGGAAATCCTTTTTTGTTCAACATTTTATCCAGCACTTCTGCCTGATTAATGGTACGCGGGAAGCCATCAAAAATAAATCCGTTGGGGTTTTTATGGCTTGTTGCGCGATAATATAGATTCTTGAATATTACGCTGTCGGGAACCAACAGGCCTTTATCAATGTATGATTTTGCCAACGCACCGATCTTCGTGCCCTTTTTGATTTCTTCCCTCATAATATCACCGGTTGACAAATGAACCAAATGATATTTGTTAATGATATTTTCGGATTGTGTGCCTTTTCCCGTTCCCGGGGCTCCAAATAAAATAATATTAATCATTGTTTAGTATTTAGTATTTTAAGAAAGAATTTTATAAATATCGGGCAAATTGCGCCCTTGTCCGTTATAATCAAGTCCATAACCAACGATGAAATCATTTGGAATCTTTATCCCGACATAATCGATAGAAATATCTTTTGTCAGTGCATCAGGTTTCAATAAAAATGTGGCAATACGCACATCTTCAGGTTCAATGTTTTTTAGTTTGTTCAACAAATATTCCATGGTAATGCCGGAATCAATGATGTCTTCAACCACAATGATCCTTCTGCCTTTGATTTTTTCATCGATCCCGATCAGTTCCCTGACATTACGTGTAGATTCAGTACCGGAATAAGAAGCAAGCTTTACAAAGCTGGTTTCACAATTAAAATCAATTTTTTTCAGCAAATCGGCAGCAAACATAAAAGAACCGCTGAGAATGATCAGAAAAACAGGTTCGCTTCCTGCATAATCGTTATTGATTTGAGCGGCCATGTTATTAACGGCCTGTTGAATTTTCTCAGCTGTGATTGATAATTCAAAAGTTTTGTCGTGAAGGGTTACCCTTTTCATAAAAGTATTTTACATGGCTAAAATACAAATTTCAGTTATCATGGCGATAAAATCATAAATATTTTATCTTTGTATAGAAAATTTTCAACTATGAAACCTTTAGTGAGCATTATAATGGGTAGTACCTCCGACCTTGGTGTGATGGAAGCTGCCGCCAAATTTCTTGATGAAATGCAGATCCCTTTTGAGATGAACGCCCTTTCGGCACACCGAACCCCCGATGAAGTTGCATATTTTGCAAAAAATGCCCACAGCCGCGGCATAAAAATAATTATTGCCGGAGCCGGCATGGCCGCCCATCTGCCAGGTGTTATTGCCGCCATGACTCCTGTTCCGGTTATCGGTGTGCCCATCAAATCTTCGCTCGAAGGCCTGGATTCGATACTTGCCATTTTACAGATGCCTCCGGGAATCCCTGTGGCCACGGTGGCGCTGAACGGCGCTCAGAATGCAGCCATTCTGGCTTTGCAAATGCTTGCTATCGGAGACGAAAACCTGATGAAAAAAAATATGGCTTTCAAAGAAAACCTCAAAACAAAAATCGTGAAAGCAAATGAAGAACTTGATAAAATTAAGTATTCATATAAAGTATAAGCTGATGCTGAAAAAAATACTCGTACTGTCATTATTATCGGTTTTCTCATGGAGTGTTTTCGCTCAAAAAGAAAATGTTCCCATCGGAAGCCGTTCAGGTGCCATGGGAAATGCATCTGTCACCTTTAATGATTTCTGGGCTGTTCATAACAACCAGGCCGGTATGGCTTATTACGACAAGATCGCAGCGGGTATTTTTTACGAAAACCGTTTTATCACTAAGGAATTGGGATTAAAGTGTTTTTCACTTGTCATCCCGGTGAGAAAAGCCGGCGTGATCGGTTTAAATGTTTCCAGCCTGGGATACCGGCTTTACAACGAATCCAAAATAGGCCTGGCTTATGGAATGGCTTTCGGCGAAAATATTTCTGCCGGTGTTCAGCTCGACTATATTTACACACACATTGCCGAAAACTACGGCAACAAGGGCGCTGTTACTTTTGAAGCCGGAATACGTGCCAGGATCATCAAAAACCTGATCATCGGGGCACATATTTTCAACCCTATCCAGGTGAAGCTTGCTACATACGATAATGAAAGGCTGCCGTTAATTTTTAAGGTCGGTTTGTCCTACACCTTTTCGGATAAGGCTGTGCTGGCTGTTGAAGTAGAAAAAGACAATAATTTTAAACCGGTATTTAAGACCGGCCTTGAATATCATATCGTAAAACCTGTTTATATCCGCTTAGGCATCGCCACCACTCCTTTCGTTTATTCATTTGGTGCGGGATTTGAATTTTATCGCTTTAAACTTGATATTTCAGCTTCGCGTCATCCGGTGCTGGGATTCACGCCTCAGGCATCATTGGTTTACGATATTCATTCGATAGCTCCGCAAAAGAAAAAGGACAAATAAAAAGAGCAGCAAAAAATTATGAATCGATACATAAACATATTGTTCAGCGGCTTGCTTGTTTTATTTTTCATTTTATCCGGCACCTTAGGTTTTTCCCAGGAAGTAGAACCGGACAGTACGACAGACGAACAACAGATTCAACAAATTGAGAATTACAGCGAACAGACCGGCGCTGAAATAGATTACAGCGATATGCTTGCCGATCTGGAATATTTTTTAAAACACCCTGTAAATATTAATAAGGCGGGTTACGAAGAACTTGCAGCGTTGAAGATTTTGAATGACATTCAGATCAACAGCCTGCTCAAACATATTGAGAAAAACGGAAAATTACTTTCTGTCTATGAACTACAATCCGTAGAAGGGTTTGACGCGGCGCTCATCAACCAGCTGCTGCCATATATTACAATTGGCGCAGAAACCGAAAGAACAGCCTTTAATTTTAAAGACCTGTTTAAATACGGCAAAAATGATGTTTTCATACGTTATCAGCGAGTGCTGGAAAAGCAAAGCGGGTATGTCAAGGTTCCCGACTCGGTGTATCAGTTAAGCCCGAATTCGCATTATCTGGGAAGCCCTGACAAGCTGTTCGTTAAATACCGTTACAACTATTTTAATAAGGTTATGTTCGGATTCACGGCTGAAAAGGATGCCGGTGAACAGTTTTTTAAGGGAGTCAACCCTTACGGTTATGACTTTTATTCAGGATTTATCAATGTCCGGAATATCGGCATTTTAAAAAATATCATCGTTGGGGATTTCAATGTGCAATTCGGGCAGGGGCTTACCTTGTGGACAGGCCTAAGCTTCGGAAAATCAAGTGATGCAGCAAGCATCAAAAAAATGGCCCGCGGCCTCAGCCCCTATTCTTCTTCATATGAATCCGGTTTTATGCGGGGCGCCGGGTTTACCTTAGGCTTTAAAAATTTTGAGTTGACGGGATTTTATTCCTACAAAAATATTGATGCTTCGGTAAACGGCAGCGATACCATGGAGTACACGGATTATGTCATCACCTCGATCACAGAAGACGGGCTCCATAACACCCAAAGCAAGGCCGATAAAAAAAATGCCATGAACGAACAGGTTTTCGGCGGGCACCTGGCCTATAAAACAAGAGCTTTAAATATTGGTGTCACCGCCTATGGCGTTCATCTGGGGGCGCCTCTGTTGAAAGTTCAAAAACCTTATAATATTTTTGAATTCAGCGGGCAGGACAACTTTAATATCGGGATAGATTACAGTTATATTTTCCGTAATTTTAATTTATTCGGCGAGACTTCGCGAAGCCAGAACGGTGGTTTAGCTACCTTCAATGGCCTTATGATGAGCATCGACCGGTATGTTTCATTAGTGGTTTCGTACCGGTATTACCAGAGGAATTACCAATCGATGTTCACAGCGCCTTTCAGCGAAGGCAATAATCCATACAACGAAAGTGGTTTCTATACCGGGATTTCGATAAAACCACATTACAAGATCCTTATAAACGCGTATGCCGATTTTTTCTCATTTCCCTGGCTGAAATACCAGGTCAACAGCCCGTCAAACGGTTTTGACTGTAACGTTGGGCTTCAATACAAACCCACCAAGAAAATCACCATAAACCTTCGGTACAAATTTGAGCACAAGCTCACCAACAGCGATGATGAAGAAGCCGCTATAGATTACAACGTGCCTTATACCAGGCAAAGCTATCGTTTTCATATTTCATATCCTGTCGCAGGTTCGTTCACCTTTGGAAACAGAGTCGAAGTTTCACGATATAAGCTCAATGCTTCAGAACCCGAATACGGCTACCTGTTGTATCAGGATGTCCGGTACAAACCCGCAAAAATACCTTTGTCAGCTTCGTTCCGTTTTGCATTGTTTGACACTAAATCATACGATTCACGGATGTATGCATACGAAAATGATGTTTTATACGCCTATTCAATACCCATGTTTTCAGGTAAAGGAACACGGTATTACTTACTGCTGAAATACAGCCTCGGCAGGCATATTGATATCTGGCTGCGATTTGCCCAAACTTTTTATAATCACCAAACCACCATCAGTTCCGGGTTGAATGAAATAAACGGCAACAGGCAATCGGAGATTAAAGCACAAGTGAGGTTTAAATTTTAAGAAGAGTTAACTCATACGATGACTTTAACTCATACGATGACTTTAACTCATACGATGACTTAAAGTCATCGTATGAGTACTTAAAATGCAATAAATCCCGGTTTTTAGGGTTAATTACCAACAAAAACCTATTTTTACCCGCTGATTTCAGCAGATATAAAAACTTGCTATTTTGTGAATCACCATACCAAATATTCCACATCGCTGCTGCTTTTCCTTTTGTTGCTTGCGGTTACTGCAAGGGGCCAGCTCAATACAGATTTTTACATGGCAAAAGGCCAGCAGGAACTTGAAAAAAGAAACTATACCGAAGCCATTTCGATATTCAACAAAGTAATAGATGAAAAACCGGAAAACCACCTCGCCTATTTTCTCAGGGGTTTTTCAAAAATGCAGTTAGGCGATTTCCTTGGCGCTGAGGCGGACCTTACCCAGACGGTTATGATCCATCACGGGTACAGTCCGGGTTACTATTATCTTGGCATCGTCAAAGCTGAAAAAAAAGATTATTACGATGCGCTGAAGAATCTTAATAAAGCCATACAATATAATCCTACGAACTCAGACTATTTCAATGCGCGGGGTTATGTAAAAACAATGATCTGGGACACTGTCGCTGCCCTTGAGGACCTGAATACCAGCATCAGCCTGAACAGCGCCAATGAGAATGCTTATTACAACCGCAGTGTCCTCTGGATCAACACAAAAAAATATGAAAAGGCCTTAAAGGATTGCAACACTGCCATAAATTTAAAACCCGGCTTTTATGAATTATTCCTTTTGCGCGGACATATAAAATTACTTCAGAGCGATTCGCTGGGAGCCAAAAATGATTTTGAATTCATTATTTCTAAGGATACTGAAAACATCACTGCCTATTACAACCTGGCGCTTTTTTTTCACGATAAAAAAGATTACCCAAACGCATTGAAAAATTACACCAAAGTGATTGAGCTCAACCCATACAATGCCGAATGTTACTTCAACCGGGCAGCCCTCTATGCTGAAAACAAACATTACCCGGAAGCTGCGAACGATTATACAAACGTCATCAGGCTCAACCCTAAGAATTTATTCGCTTATTTCTACCGGGCCGAATTAAGGCATGAACTGAAAGACCTCCAGGGCGCCATTGATGACTATTCCACCGTGATCAGCCTGTTTCCGTTGTTTTACAACGCCTATTACATGAGGTCTATGTTATACCGCGAAACCAATAATTTCAATGCGTACCTCAACGATAAGAAAATAGCGGAACGTCTTATGAACAGCAATGATTCAACCTTATACAGCGAAGAAGAAATTGCTTCCTTCAAACACCTTTTTGAATTCAGGACCGAGCTCGAAAGCACCGACACTTCGATGGGTAAAATTCAATATAAGCCTTACGAGATCATCACAAAGCCGCTCTATTATGTGACCGTTACCAACAGCATTGATCCTGTTACCCCGGCTATTTTCAATGCGCAGATAGCGGCGATCAATTCCAACAGGGACATCAATTACAAATTTGGTTTCAGCCACAACAACAGCCAGCTCAGCGCTGAGAAACTCGTCACAGAAAGGAATGCAGACACCATAAACAAAGCTGTCAAAGACGATGAAAAACTCATCATCCGGAGAAGCTTGCTATCGGGCTTATTGTTCAATTATAGTGAAGCATTGGACCTGATTTCCAAGATCAGCGATTCGTCCGAATATGCTTATCTGGCTTGGTTTATCAAAGGCAATCTTCATTTTGACCTGGGACAAAACTATGAAGCGGATCAAAAAAACAACCAGTTGTTCATGAACGAAAACTCAACAGGGAATAACGATTATTACTACCAATCGATACAGGATTATTCTGTCTGTATTGAAAAAAACGCCCGGTTCACGTTTGCCTATTTCAACCGTGCCTATGTTAAAAGTGTATTGAGCGATTTCAGCAGCGCTATTCTTGATTATTCGGTATGTATTTTTTATGATAATTCATTCGCAGAAGCCTATTTTAACCGCGGGTTACTTTACATCTTTCTTGGAAATGAAAAGAAAGGTTGTGAAGATATCAGCAAAGCCGGTGAATTGGGGATTAAAGAATCCTACAATGTCTTGTACAAATATTGCAAACAGTAGTAACTTCCTGTAAAATGCCTTCCGCAGAAAAAGAAAAGCATGTAATTCATCTGATGATACGATTGTATTGCAGAAAACATCATCACGTCAGCGATCTTTGTGAAAGCTGCCGTGAATTGGAAAATTACGCCTTTTCACGCATTGATAAATGTCGGTACATGCCGGATAAACCGAAATGTTCAAAATGCCAGACACACTGTTTCAGAAATAATAAACGTGAAGAAATAAGGCGTGTTATGCGCTATTCAGGGCCAAGGATGATCCTTTATCACCCGGTGATCGCACTCCGGCACATGCTCAGATAATTGTCCGGTATAATTTTTATCAACTAAAAATTTATTCGGAACTTTGCAATACTAAAATGTATGCGGTTTATAACGCTCATACATTAAATTATTATCAGCCATGACGCTTAACAGGTATATTCCGAAAGGTTTTTCTGCGATGAAGAACATATTTTCGTCGCTCCATTCGCGAAACTACCGGCTGTATTTTACAGGCCAGGGTGTTTCATTGATTGGGACGTGGATGCAGAATATTGCATTAAGCTGGCTGGTTTACCGGCTTTCGGGATCAGTATTTCTTTTAGGCCTGGTGGGATTTACCGGTCAGATCCCCAGCTTTATCCTTTCACCTTTTTCAGGAGTGATCAGCGACAGGTATAACCGGCTTAAAATTATGAAACTCGCCCAGGTATTTTTTATGCTCCACGCATTGACCATGGCGGTTTTGGTCCTGACAAACACCATTCAGGTATGGCATATCGTAGCATTAAGTATCGTTTTTGGCATTATCAACGCTTTTGACACACCGGCCCGGCAATCGCTGGTCATCGACCTGATTGATGACCCCAAAGACCTGGGTAATGCCATTGCATTGAATTCAGCTATTTTCAACGCCGGACGCTTAATAGGCCCTGCTATTGCCGGTATCACCATTGCCGTCGTTGGTGAAGGCATCTGCTTTCTGTTGAATGCTTTGAGTTTTGTAGCAGTTATCGCGGCGCTGTTACAGATCAAAATTCCGGCTAAACAACAATCCGTCCATCCCGAAAAATTTAAGAAGAGTTTCTCGGAAGGGTTCCATTATACCTTTCATTCCATGCCCATACGTACCTTAATTACCCTGCTGGCTGTTTTAAGCCTGATCGGCCTTCCGGTGGTGGTGCTATTACCGGCTTATGCTAAAGAAATACTTCATGGAAGTGCCGACACTCTTGGCTACCTGATGTCGGCCCTGGGCGCCGGGGCACTGTGCGGTGCGCTGTATATGGCATCAAGAAGAACCGTACTGGGGCTTGCCAAAATAATTTCCATCAGTATTGGCGTTTATGGCCTGGCTTTGACCTTAGCATCTTTTTCGCAGGCAACCTATGTTTCAATGATGATTTTTTTCTTCACGGGGCTTACCATGGTTCTTTCATTATCGTCTATTAATACGATGTTACAGACCATTGCTGATGAAGACAAACGGGGCCGGGTGATGAGTTTTTATGCCATGGCGCTGATGGGAACGACACCCATTGGCAACCTCCTGTCGGGAACGCTGGCCAGCGGGATTGGCATACCTTATACGCTGCTGATTTCGGGCACCATTACCATATTATCCGGCGTATGGCTTTGGTTCAACCTCAAAACGCTCAGGAAATACGTGCGCCCTATTTACATTAATAAAGGTATACTCCCGGGATTACCACATGATATAAATTGATACGGACCAAAAGCATTTTAAGGGATTACGGCAAGGCACGGTAATCAATAATCATTTGTAAACCAAATCATTTAAAGCATATAATAAATGATGCTTGTCTAATTCAAAAAAATCACTTAGGTTTGCACCAAATTTAAAACTATTATTATATGTTTAAAAATCATCCTAAAGGGTTATTAGCTGCAGCGCTGGCTAATATGGGCGAACGTTTCGGCTTTTATACCATGATGGCCATACTTGTACTTTTTCTACAGGCAAAATTCGGTCTTTCAGGCCCCAATGCCGGAGTCATTTATTCCATCTTTTACTTTTCAATTTACGTGCTTGCCTTTGTTGGTGGCCTCATCGCCGATAAAACAAAAAACTTCAAGGGCACAATACTGGTCGGATTAATATTGATGGCGGTTGGCTATTTACTGATTGCTATCCCAACACCGACACCTGTTCCTGCAAATTCATATACACTGTTGCTTGGAATGACTTGCGCCGGGCTTTTTGTAATTGCCTTCGGAAACGGTTTATTTAAAGGTAACTTACAAGCTCTCGTCGGCCAAATGTATGACAACCCGCAATATGGGAAAATGAGAGACGCCGGTTTTTCACTTTTTTACATGTTCATAAATGTGGGGGCTATCTTTGCTCCTCTTGCAGCTGTTGGTGTAAGAAACTGGTGGGTTACTTCTCATGGATTTGCCTATAATTCTTCATTACCTGAGCTCTGTCATGCTCATTTAAATAATACTATTAGTAGTGAAGGTGCGGTAAAACTTCTGGAAAATGCCACAAATGCAGGTTGTACCGGAACGGATATGTCAGCCTTTTCACAGGAATACCTTAATGTGTTTACGACTGGGTTCCACTATGCATTTGCAGTAGCGATTGGCGCTATGCTAATTTCATTGATAATATACCTTACCAATAAAAAGAAATTCCCGAACCCCAAAACAAAAGAAGAAGTTGCAAATTCAAAGGTTGTAGATATGGATCCCAAAGAAATCAAACAGCGTTTGTATGCTTTGTTTGCAGTATTTGCCGTTGTTATTTTCTTTTGGTTCTCCTTCCATCAGAACGGCTTGACACTCACCTATTTTGCCAAAGACTACACCGATTTAAGTAAGATTAGCATTAATCTGGGTTTTACCACCATTGTCGGTGCAGAATTATTCCAATCGATCAACCCGTTTTTTGTGGTATTTCTGACACCGGTTATTTTAGCTGTTTTCAGCGCGCTGCGGGTCCGGGGCAAAGAACCATCAACTCCGAAAAAGATTGCCATCGGTATGGGGATTGCCGCATGTGCCTACGTATTAATGGCGTTGGGATCAATGGGGCTTCCTACAAAAAGTGCAGTCACAGAAATGGGCGGACTTGCAGATGCAGAACGCGTAACTCCGTTCCTGCTCCTGGGCACTTACTTTATTCTGACTGTGGCTGAACTATTTATTTCACCTTTAGGGATATCTTTCGTTTCTAAAGTTGCTCCTCCCAAATATCAGGGAATGATGCAGGGACTTTGGCTGTGTGCTACGGCTGTAGGAAATTCACTGCTGTTTATCGGGGCTGTTTTATATGATATCATCCCGATATCCGGGGTATGGACTGTTTTCATTGTTGCCTGCTGTATTTCAATGGGCACCATGTTTTTCATGTTACGATGGCTTGAGAAAGTTGCAAAATGATAAAAAAAGAGGTGCTTGCACCTCTTTTTTTTATTAATTTCGGAACCAAAACCATCCTGATCATGAAAAAAATTTTATCAGTCCTATCATTTTTATCATTATGCTTAGGTTCATTTGCCCAGTACCCGATTGGGCACCGTACCATCACATATCAGGATCCGGCACGCAGTAACCGTGATATTGAAACCGAGATTTATTATCCGGCCATTACAGCCGGTGATAATACTGATGTTGCAAGCGGGCAATTCCCAATAATTGTTTTCGGGCATGGGTTTGTGATGTCGGTGTCATCATACGAAAATATCTGGACGGCGCTTGCTCCGCTTGGATATATTGTTGCGCTGCCCACCACTGAAGGTGGCGCCCCCAGCCATTCAAATTTTGGACTTGACCTGGCTTTTCTTATAAATAAAATCAAATCGGAAGGAGCAAATTCATCTTCGCCGTTTTATCAGAAAGTTGCTGCAACATCAGCGGTGATGGGGCACTCCATGGGTGGCGGTTCTTCCTTCCTTGCTTGTGAAAACAACACGGCACCCACGGTGATGATCACCTTGGCGGCGGCCGTTACCGATCCTTCTTCTGTCACAGCGGCAACTCATGTCACGATTCCAACCCTGGTAATTTCCGGAGCCGAAGATTGCGTAGCTCCGCCAAACGAGCACCAGGTACCTATGTTCGATTCTCTGGCTTCAGAATGTAAAGTTTATATCAGCATTAACGGCGGTGGCCATTGTAATTTTGCCAATTACAATTTCGCCTGCACCTTTGGCGAAGAGACCTGCAATCCCGGAGGCGCCACACTGGAACAAACCGAACAACAGGCAACCACCATGAATTTTGTAAAACCTTACCTTGATTATTTTTTAAACGGAACTATTGCTTCCTGGAATAGTTTTGTGGACTCTCTGAATAGTTCCACCAAAATTACTTTTATAAAAAACTGCAATATTAACCCGGAAACGATTGATCAATATGAAACTCCGGATATCAGAATGGATTTATTCCCAAACCCGGTTTCTGAAATGCTTACGATTTCAGTTTCAGAATTTCAGGATGCATCAATTGTAATTACTGATATCGCCGGAAAAACGATGACATCAAAGGAACTTAAGGCCAATAGCCAAAATATGGATATCACCTTTTTAAGCCAAGGAGTTTATCTGGTCAGGTTATACATAAATAATGAACTTCTTGACACCCAAAAGCTCATCAAAATGTAGCGAGAAGTATTTTTAAATCTTTTGTATTACTCCTTGCAATATTTGCCGGGCCATTGAATTTACTAAGAAACTGTTTTGATTTTGTTATTCAATTATTTTGATTGGCTATACGAGTCACACTGAGCATCCGCCTTCTGGCGGATTGTCGAGGTGAGACTCGTTGGTGAGCAGAGAGTTTGCAACTAATCACCGATCGACTTCCCCGCCTGCCTGACCTGTCGGGCAGGCCCGCCTGCGCTGCCATCTTTAATGGGCGGGCAGGGACACGATTCTCCTTCCGCTGTCGTTTCAGGAGCATCGGCTCAGTCTGACCGGAAAATAACCTTGTTTTCATGTATTGAAAAATTCAAAACAGTTTCTAATTGAACCGCCTGAATAATAATTTATTGATCAGCATCACCAGCAATCCTGAAACATTGAACAAGATCAGTGCTAGCAAGGTGCTGGAAATACCCAGCAATGGAATGGCCAGTGTTGTGATCAGCAGTGATCCTGCCGCGGAACCGAATAGTTCAATTCCATATGAGTTCCCTGCATTTACCGTATTGGGCTGGTCTTTTAGTTTTGTCGATATGGCAAACTGCAATCCGGTGATGGCGGCCTGAACAAACATCACCAGGTAAAACAAATATTTCATCAAAGCCGGAAAATGCAACACATTGTTGAAAAGCAGCCACACTAAAAACAAAAAAATCAAAAGGGCTGCCTGCAAAACGATAAAATTCCTGAAATTTGGTTTTAATGGTTTTGACAGAAAAAATGCCCCGGTAAACAACCCTGCCATGAATAAGGTGAAAATAACTCCTAACTGTGAATACACAAAACCATATACTGCCTGAAAAGCAACAATAACAATCATTTCAACAGAGGAAGCTGTAAATCCGCTCATCAGCAGGTTGATATTGACGGGCTTTAACAGGATCAGGAACAACAAAAAAACGACACACAAGGCAATAAGCGGGGTAAGCAAATTAACATGATAATGGCTGAGCCAGAATTTAAGCCCGTAATAATAAGTGATAGGCCTAAAATCGTGGTTTATCGGTGCATGCGGGTCAAGTTTTGCAACTATGTTTTTTGATTTTTGATTCAGGAGCGCATCATCCAGAAAATACGCATTTACATAAAGGTTCTCAAACTTCTGTTGACTCAGGGATGCTGCAATGTTCATGGTTAGCGGTCCGTCGGAAGCAATAAAAAACAATCGGTTTCCCGGAATCAGAATTACATTTTTAAAAACAGACTTCAACGTATTATTTATCGATGAATTTAAGGCTGTTGATGATTCATTCATATAATTTTCAACGCCGGGCATGCTTAAGCCCAGAACGCCATTGGCATTCATGCATTTTTTCACGGTTTGAAAAAATTCCTTCGTGTAAAAACGGTTGGTTTGTGCGTACAAAGGCTCAGGAGTATTAAGCAAAACAACATCATATCTGATTGTGGCTTTTCGGACAAAAATTCTCGGATCGGTAAAATTTTGACTGATGTTTACAACTTCCCCCAATGAAAAATATTTCTTTTCGAGTTTGCTGATATCCTTATTGATATCAACAAAATCAATCCGTCTCACAGGGTATTTCCGGATCTCTTTTTCTGTCAGTCCGATATTTCCGGAAACTTGCAAGATAATACGGGCATCCGGTTTTTGGATCATGGCATAGTGAACCGATTCTTCGGTGGCCATAACGTTATCTCCGGTATTTATAAGCATACCATTGTCGTACATATTGAACTGCCCGTAACTTTTGGTAACGATGAGTTTTCCAAATTCATTTTCGCGGGTTTCCACTAGTTCTTGGCCACTGAACAATTTTTCAAGAGCCATTTTTTTAATGTTTGTACTGGTAAGAACGCCGACCATAGCCAGCATAAAAAACAAATGAAACCAGAAACTTTTCGAATGCTTGCTAATAGTGAGCAAGGCGATAAAAAAGAAGGCGTTCAGCATAGCAATAATAGATAGTATCTGATACGCGTCAAAAAAATGGATAAGCACAAAACTGAACAGCGCACCGCTGATAATGCTGCCAAGTGATTCTACAGCGTAGAACCTTGCGATTTCGTTTTTATCGCCCTGATGTCCCGCTACAAATACTGTGAACGCAGCGCCCGACAACAGGCAGACCGGAAATAAAATTACTGCCACAACTAAAAATATTTCAAGAGGCCCGGGCATGACACCGGGCATGAAAAAATGGTTTTTATAATATGTAAAAGCAAGTAGCAGGAGAGCTGTTAAAACAAGAGGTAAGGTTAGCAGAAAGTATGAAAAAAAAGAATTCATGCTATGGCTGATGTATTTCACCAGCAAGGCGCCAAGTCCTGTAAATACAAACCAGCAAGCCAGTACCAGTCCTGCAAGTAATTCGTTACCCGAAAAAATACTGAATAATTCCCTGAGGATTACCAGTTGGATCGCCACCGTGTTGAATCCCAGAATAAAAAAATTCAAGCTGTTTTTCCGGATATTGTCCTGCATTTTGATTTTTTATAACAAACCTACAATATTTCTATTAATTAAACTAAAAAAATGGTCAAAAACAAAAAAAACTATTGTGTAACAACAAAATTCTTTATCGCTTAAAGTTAATCACATGATTTTAAACCACATAACATTTTTTATTTTTTATTAAATTAATTTCGTTAATTCAAGTCTTTTAATTACATTTGCAAGCACTTTTATTAAATAAGAAATAACTACTATCAAAAATTAATAACAAAATTTACGATTATGAAAAAATTATTCGTTTTTATGATTTCGATTGTCTTCACGGGCTTCGTATGGGGACAAAACATCTTTTTCGATGGATTCGAAACAGGTAATACAGACCAAACAGCCATTGCAGGTTGGACACAAGAATCTGTAACAGGTACGGATGTCTGGACAGCAAATTCATCATTAACTACTTACAATAGAACCCCACGTACAGGTTCTTTTAATGCTTATTTGAAATATAGCAACACTCGTTGGATGTTCAAAAGCGTAACGCTGACAGGTGGTACCGCTTATAAATTATCTTTTTGGGCGACTCAGGATGTAGCAAGCGGTTGTAATGTACTTGCAAGTTATGGTACTACAGCAAGTGCCGCAGGAATGGTAAACCCAATCATTCCTTCTACGGCTGTCATAGCAAGTCAACAAAATTATAAAGGAGTATTTACACCGGCTACTTCCGGCACCTATTATATTGGAATACGTGCAGATTTAACATCTAGTCCATGGTACATTTCTATTGATGATATTTCATTAGATGTTGCCTTGCTACCAGATGCAGCCCCAATTACTTTCACAGCTACAGATGTAACCAAGACCAGTATGACCATTGGATGGACAGATAATTCCACCAACGAAACTGCTTTCCGGGTTTATCGGTCAATTGACGGCATTACGTATACCCAAGTTGGAACAGATATCGCTTCCACAACTACCGCAGGAACAGGAACAACATATTCACAAGCTCAAACAGGTTTAATATCAGGCACGACCTATTATTATAGAATTGTATCTGTTTTGGAAGGTGAATCAGCATATTTAACAGGAACTCAGGCAACGGCTTTACCTGATCCTTTGCATGGCATTTATACCATCGACAACACTGTCCCTACCACCGTTCCTATGGTTCATGACGGGACAGGCAATTTTGCCAGTTTTACCGATGCTATCAATATGCTGAATTCAGATGGTATCTCCGCTGCCGTTACTTTTCGAGTGCTGACCGGGCTGACCTTCACTGAAGACTGTCCTGCCATTACTGCTACAGGTACCAGTACCAATACCATTACTTTTACAAGATGGGGATCAGGTGCAAACCCAATAATTTCTCCTACCGGAACCACAGGAACAGCTGATGCTGGTTTCATAATCAATGGAGGTGACTATTTCACTTTTAATGGAATTGATGTGACCATAGCAACTGGTTCTGCTGTTGAATATGGCTATTACATAAAAAATGCATCAGCCCTCAATGGCGCTCAGTATAACACAATTGCTAATAGCAAAATCACTTTAAACAAAGCGAATACTTCTTCAAGAGGTATTTCTGTTTACAATGCTACGACACCAACCGACGTTTCAGGATCAAATTCCTACAATATCATTCATAAAAACACCATTGAGAATTGTTACTACGGTATGCAGTTAACCGGTAATTCCGGATACCCGCTGGAATCATGTGTAATTGATTCTAATACTGTTGGAGCTTCAACTGCCAATAATATCGGAGGTGGTTCATCAGCAACCAGTGGTATCAGGACTACTTACTCAAGCAATGTCAGCATATTTGCCAACCTCGTGAGAAATGTGTATACAACAGGGGCCGTAGCACATGGTATTTTCCTTGAAAACGGAGTTGGTACAAACAATAATGTAGGAAATAATATTGTCCAAACAATTAGTACCACTTCCACTACTGCCTCGAACTATGTCTACGGTATCCGGATTGAATCAAATACAGGAGCCGTTGTAAATGCTTTCAACAACATGGTTTCCAATTTGAGCCACGGAATTACTACTGCCAGTACAACTGTCTCCATCAGAGCTCTTGCAGTTGGTGTTTCGGGAGGAACCGGCACCTCAAATATTGTATACAATTCAGTCTATTTTACAGAGGATGCAAACCCATCAAGTGCAGCTCTATATATCAATGCAGGAACGGTAAATGTTAAAAACAACATTTTGTTCAATAATTCGACCGGTGGTGCCACTTCAAAACGCTATGCTATTTACAGAGCAACAGCTGCAACCATTACTTCCAATTATAATGATCTATACGTAGCAGCCGGAACCAATAGTTTTATCGGATATTACACCGCTGATCAGTTAGATCTTCCAGCCTGGCAGGTTGCCAGTTTACAGGATGCAAACTCAGTATCTATAGACCCGGCCTTCCCAAGCGCTACGGATTTGCATTTAAATAATACATCGCTCAACAATTTAGGAACACCTGTTCCAGGAATAACTACAGATATTGACGGAGATACCCGCAACGCTACCACTCCCGATATGGGCGCTGATGAATTTACGCCTATTACCTTAGACATGTCAGCCCAGGCCCTCGTTGCCCCACAAACAACAGGGTGTTACACAGCGGCAGAAACCGTTACAATACAAATTAAAAATATTGGTGTAACAGCTATTGATTTTAGTGTTAATCCTACAACAGTTACTGTTAATGTAACCGGTGCTGTTACTCAGACACTAAATGCAACAGTAAATACCGGAACATTAGCCCCGGGCGCTACGCAAGATGTCAATATGGCCACTACGCTTGACATGACAACTTTTGGTACATATACTTTTGATGCTTACACTACAGTTGTTGGCGATGGTAATGCATCAAATGATGCTATGGCTACTGCAACCAGGACGGTCATTGCCCCGGTAAGTTTGCCACAATCTGTTGATTTTACAGGTTTTACTAGTGCTGATTTAACAACATTTTTCCCTAACTGGCACGAAGCAACAGGTACCGTTGTACCTGCCGGTACTTCCAGTGCATGGGCAACCGGAGCAATGGGCGGAACAAGCGCCAAAATCAACCTTTATACTAATACAAGAAATGAATGGATCGTAGGTCCAAAGTTTACTGCTGCCGCAAATACCTTATTGACATTTAAAGTAGCAATCACTGATTACAATTCTACCAATGCCGATGCTGCAGGAATGCAAGGTACCGATGACAAAGTTGTTGTGAAAATTTCAACTGATTGCGGCGTTTCTTATACTGATTTATATACATTTGACGCTACCACAACGGTGGCAATTACAAACACCCTGGTTGACCAGTATATCAATCTTGGAGCATATGCAGGCCAAAATGTGATCATTGCATTTTATGCTTCTGATGGTCCAAATAATGATGATCCTGATTATGATTTCCATATCGATGACATTATGATCGATGCAGCACCTGCATGTATGCAACCTTCTGCATTAACTGCAACCAACATCACCACGAACTCTGCTGACCTTGGGTGGACAGAAAACGGAACAGCAACCACCTGGAATGTCGAGCTTGGTTTTCCGGGTTTTGTTCCGGGAACAGGTACAAACCTGACGGGGGTTACAGGTACAACATCTAATCCTTGGCATGTAGCAGGAGGAACAGGCAATACTTCTTATGAATTTTATGTACAATCCGACTGTGGTGGAACACTGAGTGCATGGTCAGGGCCTTATTTATTCACTACGCTGTGTAGTGCGATAACAACCCTGCCTTATACCGAAAGTTTTGAAGGCGCTTCATTTCCACCTGATTGCTGGACTAATACAGGCTGGGTACAGTCATTATATGGTGCACCAAATACAGGAACTGAATGGGCCTATTCAAACCTTTCAGGTTCAATTCTCACCTCACCTTCATTTGTATTAACCAATAATTCCCGGCTGCGTTATTGGTATAAAGTTGAAAGTGCATCATATCCTCAGGACATGAATGTATTATTAAGTACCGACGGAATTAATTTCACTACAACATTAGCTAATTATGTTGGAATTGCAAATTCTTCCTATACCGAAGCTGTTATTGATCTTTCAGCATACACCGGGCAGACTGTTACTATACGTTTTACCGGGCTTACAGGTGCCGGTGGATTTGATTATGGTGTTTTGGTAGACGATGTAACCATGGAAGTAATTCCTTCATGTGCTGCGCCATCTGCACTAACTGCCACCAATATTACTGCGACTTCTGCCAATCTGGGATGGACAGAAAACGGATCAGCAACGTTATGGAATATAGAACTTGGTTTACCGGGCTTCACTCCCGGAACAGGTACAAACCTGACCGGAGTGACTGGAACCACAAGTAATCCATGGACTGCAATTGGAGGAACAAGCAATACAACTTATGAATTTTATGTTCAGGCAGATTGTGGCGGATCATTAAGTGCATGGGCAGGCCCCTACTCTTTTACCACACTATGCGATGCTGTAACAACCTTCCCCTTTACGGAAGATTTCACAGCCGGTATTGTACCGCCAGCATGCTGGTCTGAAATAATTACCAATACCACTGAAAACTGGGGATATATTAGTGGCTTTGCTAATGTAAATTATGATTATTCTCAAAACGAATGGCTTATTACTCCGGTTTTAGATTTCAGCACATTAACAAACCCCTATGTAAGCTTTGACTGGATGATGAGTTATTACTGGGGTGTTGATCCTTATAATAATTATGATTTAATCTGCAAAGTAAGCACCAATGGTGGCGCCACCTGGGACTCTATATGGTCGGAAGCGGCAGAAGGTACCTTTTCGAATTTTACGTGGGCCACAAAAACAATAAGTCTTCCAACCTATGCCGGTCAGAGCAATGTTAGAATTGCATGGCAATATTTAGGAAATGACGGGGCACAGGGAGCCATAGACAATATTATAGTTAATGAGGCTCTTGTACCTTCCATTACGAGTCTGGGCTCTACCAGTGGTTGTGCGGGATCGGATCTTGTAATCAATGGAACTAATCTGGAAAACGCTACTTCCGTAACCATTGGAGGAACTGCTGCAGTTATCACTTTAAATACAGGTACAGCTATAACAGTAACCGTTGGAACAGGAACCACTGGAACTGTGGCAGTTACAACATTAGGAGGAACTGCAACAAGTACAGAAACATTCACCGTTAATCCGTTACCATCAGTATTTACAGTAAGTGGCGGTGGTACTTATTGCGCGGGTGGTACGGGTGTTACCATTACGCTTGACGGTTCTACAATTGGCGTGAATTATGAACTTTCCACCACTCCGGTTACAACATTAGCTGGAACAGGTGAAGCTCTGAATTTCGGTCCATCAGCATTTGAAACAGGAATGTATACGGTTACAGCTGTTAATCCTGCAACTACTTGTTCTAACATAATGTCAGGCAATGCTACTGTTACGGTAAACCCATCACCTACAGCGGTTACTGCAACAGCATCAAGCAACGCTATATGTGAAGGCGCATCCATTGATTTATTCTCTTCTGCAAATTCAGGAGATGTGGCAATAGTTAATGTATTAACAGAAGATTTTGAAACCAGCGTTCCTCCAACAGGCTGGGCCAATCTTAATGGAGGCTTAGGAAATGTATGGACAACCAGCTCCTATGGGACAGCACATGGCGGATCCTCTGCTGCAGAGTGCAAATATAATTCTTCTAATGCAGCAGATGCCTGGCTGATTACCCCGGGATTAAACTTTACCACTGGATCGGTATATACCATTAAATATTGGGAAAAAACTTCGGCATCATTTCCTGAAAATCTAAAAGTAACTATCGGAACGGACCAAACAATTGCATCACAAACAGTACTGCAAGATTTACTGGGCCTCCAGCATGCTGATTATGTTGAGCATACTATAACTTATACCTGCACTACTACCGGAACTTACTACCTTGGCTGGAATTGTTATTCAGCAGCCGATCAATATTTTCTTGACATTGATGATATTTCTGTAACAACTACAGCAGATGTTCCTGCATCATATTCATGGACATCACTGCCTGCAGGCTTTACTTCCACAGATCAGAACCCTGTCGGTGTAACACCTCCAACTGCCGGATCAATTGATTATATCGTTACAGCAAGTAACAGTCATGGATGCTCTGCTACTGCAAGCACAACCGTAGTTGTTGATCCTTGCACAGGTATTAACGAAAACAATGACGGTATCACTGTCAGCGTTGTTCCTAATCCTTCAAACGGCATGTTCTATCTGAACGTTGAAGGTATTAATGAACCAGTTACACTGAATATTTATTCAATCAATGGAAAGGTCATCTACTCTGAACAAGTTGATAATACAGGTTTGGTAAATAAACCCATCGACCTGAAATCTTATCCTAAGGGTATGTACTTCCTGCGTTTGATAAATAACAACATGACGCATACCGAAAAGATCATCATTGAATAAGTTTCAATGAACAACAAAAAAAAGCGGGGCGGTACCCCGCTTTTTTTTATAGTATTTTTTATCACACAAAATTTTGTTTTACTGGATCACCTATTTTTCTTTATCCGATATTGTTGAAAAAAAATTTAAGGAACATTATTTCAATGAACTATTTTTAATATTTTTATAGCAAAAAAAAGTCATGAAAAAAGTATTCTTTTTAGTTTTACTCATTTCGTCAATAAACGGGGGTTATGGGCAATTGTCCGGAGTAAAAAATATTCCAGGAGATTATCCCACAGTTGCTCTTGCTGTTGCTAACCTGAATGCTCAAGGTGTGGGTACAGGAGGAGTAACATTTAATGTTGCTGCAGGATACACTGAAACTGCTGCGAATATTGTAATTATGACTCCTACCTCAATTGCCGGGTCTCCCATAGTATTTCAAAAAAGCGGTACCGGACCAAATCCATTAATCACGGCAGATGCCGGCGTCGGAAATGTTGATGGTGTTATTGAAATCCAGGGAACAGATTATGTTACATTTGATGGAATTGATGTTCAGGAAAATGCTTTAAACACAACCGCTACCACTTTTATGGAATGGGGCTACGGCATCTTTTGCAACAGTGCTACTGATGCTTCAAAATATATAACTATTAAAAACTGCAATATTTCCTTATCAGATTTAAACACCACCCTTCCCAGATCCAATGGTATTTATATCAAATACCAAACGGCCTCACTTTCATCCTCTATAACTCCGACATCTGCTACTGGTGTTTTTACAAACATTAATATTTCATCAAACTCAATTAGTAATGTTTTTAATGGGATTTACGCTTATGGAAACAGTACAGTTGCATATTATATTAGTACTTTAGAAATTGGAGTAAACGGTGCTAACACCATTTCATCCTCCGGGGCATTGTCATCATCATACGAAGGATATGGCATTTATGTATATAATGCAAACAATATAAAAATTGCGAACAATTCAATTTCCGGATCATATAATAACGGATGTACAGCCAATGGAATATATACCGGTATTGGAAATAATTCAAACTGCGATATTTATAGCAATACCATCACACAATCAGGGTTTTCAATATATGGCATCAGGAATGCCACAGGCGGAAGCGGTACCAATAACAAAATTAATATTTACAATAACATAATTGAAAATTGCACATACTCTACCAGCACAACCGGATATTTTTATGGTATTTATCAAGAAGCATCTGCAAACAATTCAAGCATTTATGGCAATATTATCAGAAATAATATGATAAAATCCAATGGTTTTAGAGGGATTTTGTCAAATGGTTATGTTAAGGTAACTGATTCCCTATTCAATAATCAAATTGTAAATAACACTTGTAATTCATGCAATACGGATTTTTACGGAATAACAAGTGCCCCCTCATCCACAACCAATAAAATAATTTTTAACAATGCAATTTATGATAACTCCATTGGCGGCACGGGTGATATCTTTGGGATAAGCACAAACTATGGTGATTCTATCAGTATATTTAAAAATAATATTTACAGCTTGAGTACAGTTGGTTCCGGCGGTGCATATGGACTTAATGTACTATCCGGAAGTTTAGTATACTTATATAATAATCTCATTTCCGATTTGAGAGCGCCAGTTTCCAATACAACAAGTGCTGTTAACGGAATAAATATTGAATCCGATGCAGGCACAACAATTAAGGCATACAACAACACAGTATTTTTAAACGCTTCAGGTACAGGAGTAAAATTTGGGTCATCTGGCATTTATACAACTACAACCTCACCTTTAGAATTAAAGAATAATATTATTGTAAACAATTCAACAGCGGTTGGAACAGGTATTACAGTAGCATATAGAAGAAGATCAACCACTTTGACATCATACTCTGTTAATTCTGATCATAACTTATTTTATGCTGGTACACCAGGACCCAAAAATGTAATCTTCTATGATTTAACAAATTCTGATCAGGATATAACCGCATTTAAAACAAGAGTTACCCCTGCCGATAACGGATCATTTACCGGTATGCCTCCTTTTATGAATATGGCAACTTCACCCTACGATCTGCACCTGCAGACGACCATTGCAACTGCATGTGAAAGCGGTGGAGATCAAATATTTATTCCTTCTATTTTCGAAGATTTTGATGGAGATATTCGCTGGGGCGAATCAGGTTATACAGGGTCGGGAACAGGTATTGATATCGGTGCCGATGAATTCAACGGTATTAACGGTTATTCGTGCAATACACCATCACCCGGGAACACCATTTCTTCAGCTAATAATTTTTGCCCTGGAGAAGCCACGATACTTTCTTTGCAAAACCCTATAGCTGGATCAGGTGTCAGTTATCAATGGCAGGTTTCTGCTGATGGTATTAGCTATACCGATATTCCGGGAGAAACAAATCCATTCTGCTCAGTTACTCCTGAGGCAACTGCTCATTATCAATGTATTGTTACCTGCCAGAATGGGCCAAGTGCAGGAACATCAAACAGTGTTACTGTAAATGTGAAACCTCTCCCGCTAGTAGTACTTGGTAATGACATTACTTTATGCGCTGACCAATCCATTATTCTGGATGCAGGTAATGTTGGCGGATCGTATTTGTGGACACCCGGTGGCGCTATAACTCAGGCCATAACGGCAGATACTCTGGGTCATGGAATCAGCACCGTGGAATATATCGTTATTGTTACGGTAAACGATTGTTTTTCATCAGATACCATTAATGTTACTTTTGATCCCTGCACAGGAATTAAAGCTAACGACGGAAACATCATGGTCAGCGTTGTTCCAAATCCTTCAAACGGCATGTTCTATCTGAACGTTGAAGGTATTAATGAACCAGTTAAACTGAATATTTATTCAATCAACGGAAAAGTTATTTACTCTGAACAAGTTGATAATGCAGGTTTGGTAAATAATCCCATCGACCTGAAATCTTATCCTAAGGGTATGTACTTCCTGCGTTTGATAAATAACAACATGACGCATACCGAAAAGATCATCATTGAATAATCTTCAATGGTTTATTAAAAAAAAGCGGGGCTTCACCCCGCTTTTTTTATGTACGATAATATCATTTCTTTGATAGCGTCGTTCATTTCTTTTGTTTGTCCAAAAGAAACGAACCAAAGAAAATGACAACCCAGACGATGCTTCAGCCCGCTCTCATAAAATATTGAAAATCTAATCAAAGCGGTCCCGACGCCGCTATGCGGGTCGGGAAACACCTTCGGTGACTTTTAAGATTTTCTAATATTTTCTGATTCACCCCAGCACCGGCCCGCCGTCTGGGCATGCCTGCGCTCCACCACCCTGGCGGTCTGCCATGACGGACTATGAAACAATAAAAGGTTTATTTAAGTAACTAAAAATTCAATATTATTTTGAATTCATTGAATTCAGCTATTTTTATTTAGTTAGATGGAATTCCGCAATAGAATTGCAGTGTACTATTTCTGAATTCGGGTTTATTCTCCTGACCGGCTTTCCATCACTTTTTCCCATGGGCCGATATCGTATTTCCGGATCATCTGCCGATAGAACTCAGCATCCTTATTCAGCTTTTTGATATGCTTATGATAACTGGTCATGGATATGATATGAGCCAGTCCCATATCAATGGCAAGTTTCTTTTGCCTGATGAGTGAAATGATATATAAATAGAATTTTCGTTTATAAGGTTCGTTGGTAAAAAGAAATTCTTTCAGCAGTTTGAAAACCAGTTTGGCTTTAAAGCCAAATGAAGGGTTGCCATCATTGTATGGCCGGATAAAATGCCCTTCGGGAAACAATATCTTTGCTTTTTCATAAACAGACTCGTACGAATACATCTTTGAAAGCGTTTCGAGATACTTGTCGAACAATTCAATCTGCGACATCTTGTAATAATGAATGCACGGGAACAACCCGCCCATCATATCCGTATCAATATCATACATGCGGCCTTCAGAGGTCAGGCGTTTTTGCAGTTCGGAACCATAAGGGGCTCCGAGTATATTAAAATTAATGTACGACAAGCCTGTCCGTTGCGTAAATTCATACAAACGGTCGAATTCTTCAGGGGTGTCATTATCAAATCCAATAACGAACGATGCCGTGATATGAATGCCGTGCGAATGGATTTTTTTTATGGCGTCTTCATAGATCAGGGCATCACGGTTGTGTTTTTTTTTGGTTTCGAAAAGGCTGCCTGCATTTAAAGATTCAAAACCGATAAGAATATTGAAACACCCGGCATTGTTCATTTCGGTGAGCAATTCGTCTTCCCTCGCAATTTCGATGCTCGACATGCAGCCCCATGAAATTTTCAGGGGTGTAAGCTCCTTCATCAGTTCGTGGGCATAACGTTTGTTTGCCGTAAGGTTATCATCCACAAACAACATTTTTCTAACCGGTAGTGATTTTATTTCCTGCACTACATTGGAAATTTCGCGGTAACGCATTTTATTCCCAAACAAACTGGTAACCAGGCAAAACTCACATCTGTAAGGGCAACCGCGCGAAACCTGAATCCCAACCTGGAAGACTTTTTTCATATTTACCAGATCCCAGCGTGGTGGCGGTATTTCTTTAAAGTCACAAAACTCGTGTGTATTGTATATTTTTTGAAGGTTCCCCTGTTCAAAATCTTTCAGGCACTGCTGCCAAACGCCTTCTGCTTCACCAATAACAACGGCATCCGCATGATTGATCGCTTCATCATACATGAACGACACATACGGGCCCCCGATGATGACTTTTGCGCCTTGCGAGCGGTACCAGTCCCCTATTTCGTAGGCTCTTTTTGCTGTGGTTGCCAGCGTTGACATCCCGACAATATCGGGGATCTCTTTGGGCAAGGGCTCCAGTTCTTCGTCAATGATGCGGATATCATATTCCGGTGGCGTGATAGCGGCAATCATAGGCATGGAAAGTGACAGCATGAACTTTTTCTTGCCCATCATTTTGCATAGTTCGGTCTGCCCGTAATAATTAACGTACTTCTGGCCTGGCAGAACCAGAAATATTTTTTTTCTTCTGAATTTTTCTGAATCTGACGGCATAAACAATTATAAGTATCGCAGTGTAAATCCTGCCTGCATGAATTTACTGACCTCGGTAACAAAGCTCAGGATCAGGTCGTTTTCAACTAGTTTCTCTTCCCTGAAAATTTTATCCAGGCAGATGAAAACCATTGGTGGGCCGACGTACCCCATATCATTCATTTTAGTGTAAAGTGTTTCTTTTTTAATACCTAACTGGCCGCATTCCTCAATAATCATTTCAGCAATGTGTTTAGACGGAAAATTGACCTGAAAGTATTTCAATGTGGAAACATCGATCCCGTATTTCTCAATCATACGTTTCAGGCCTTTGTAAAACACCGAGCCATCTTCATCGTGAAAATGGGTACGCAATTGTTCGTTGAACATTTGTGCCATATGGTGATCGCCCAGTTCGAACTCCAGCTTCGGGTTTTGCCAGTATGCAGGGCGCTTGTTCAACATCGCTGCCGGTTTTTTTCCACCGATAGATTCTATGTAGACATTTTCAACAAACAACCCTTTTTCATCATCCGATTTTTGCAATACCAAGGCTCCGGCGCCGTCGCATAAGAAATATCTTAAAAACAGGTCTTCTTTTTTCAATAACGGCTGGTTGTAATATTCGGCAATAAGTTCCGACGACGAAATACCCGATGACAGCACCAGCGCGTTGTCGTACCTGCCAGATTGAATAAATTCATACGCAACCAGCAATGCTTTATAGGCAGAGGTGCAATTGGCATGAATCGAAATTTCCGAACAAGCCTCTATGCCCAGCGCTTCCTGTATCCTGACACTTGCTGTGGGCATCTGGTGCTGGTGAGCGCTGCCATAAGCAATAAACCGGATGTCATCCGGCTTCAGCTGAGCCATCTCCAGCGCGGCTAATGCGGCTTTGGTGGCCATGGTGACATTATCTTCTGTAAATTTCCTGGTTTCAGGATCAATGGCATAATGGCAATAGTCGATCTCTAGCATTTCCTTCATCAACGGCCTGATGCGTGAAAACCATTTCATCACAGAGGCCGGTGCGCCGGTGATTTCGCCCAGATAGCGGTCGGTTTCTTCAAAAGGGACCGCCATACCCGGTAAAAACCTTCCTGTACCTGTTATTTTAACCCTGCTTCCTGGCATCACTATTAGTTTAAAAATTTCCTGATATAATAATTCCTAAGTTCCGGGTTGTAGTTTTGAATTAAATTTTTTGCAAAGTTAACTGCTTTTACGATAAGTTCATTTTTCTTTACAATCTTATCAATAAGACCCAGTTGCTCAGCTTCTGACACGTTCATGTTATACCCTCCCAGCATCAGTTCGATGGAAGTTTTTTTATCCGTGATCCCGGAAAGGTAGACGGAGCCTCCGCAACCGGTCATCAGGTTATAGCTTGCTTCGGGAAAACCCATGATGCCGTTATCAGCGGCAATCCGAAAATGGCACGACATAGCCAGTTCCATGGCTGAACCAATGCAAACGCCTTTTACCGCAGCAATTACCGGAATTTTTGCCGTGTAAAACCTTTTAAATGTTTGGCTGTTGGCAATATAAAAATCATTGGCCGCATGGGAATTGCCCGGATCAAAAGCCAATAAATCGTTGATATCGGCACCGGAGGAAAAATGCCTTCCAATACCGGTTATTATCAGAGCTTTTACACGCTCATCCGTCAGTATCCTGTCGCTGAGTTCATGAATTTCATAGAAGAACAGTTTGTTCATACTATTAGCCGGCGGGCTGTTCAGCTCAACAATCCCGATGTTATCCTCGAAACGCCAGTTAATAGTTTTGTACATGCTCACGATCCGGATTTTCTTCTTACAGCTTCTTCTATGGCAAGTTCACAGAACATTCTGGTTTCTTCATGCAGCGCTTCGTTCAACGGAAGTTTACGTGCATTGTGAATGGCCTGCATAACATAAGCAATAACCTTTTTGGGTTTTGACTCCACCAGATTCCTTACATATTTTATCGTTTGTTCCTGAACATTTTCTTCGCACAACTGATGGACAATATTAAACTTCTGCGCTTTTTCGGCGTCGATAATATCCCCGGATAGTAACAGGCTGATTGCAGCATAATTTCCTGATTGGTTTACCATACGGACGACTCCGCCTAATCCCGGGAGCAGGTTAGTGTTTATTTCCGGAAAAGCAAACAGCGAACCGGGCGAAGCAAAGCGGATGTGGCAGGACATGGCAATTTCAAGTCCCCCACCCAGGCATACGCCATGGATGGCAGCGGCAACGGGTATATTCAATTCAGAAACATATTCAAGCAATCCGGCACCTTCTGTCATTTCACTATTTAATGCCTCACTGTTTTTCGCCATCGTAAAAAGGCTTTTCAGATCAGCGCCTGCAGAAAAGTGCCTTCCTGCGCCTGAAATGACAATACCTTTAACCTCAGGATCATTAGCAATCAGCAGCAAATTTTCCCTGCTGATAAAGGCGGGTGATTTCAGATAATTCTGCGGCGGGTTGTTTATTTTGATAAGGGCAATACAACCTTTTTTCTCAACAACTACATGATCAGATTGTATCAATTTTTCTTGTTTTTAGTAAGTAATATTTCGTACTCGGGTGATATGCCGCAAGGAACCCGCTCACCATTCAATGGGATCAATTTCACGGTGGCATGCGAAAGCTTTTTCCCATCATCCTCATTTATCATTCGTTGTTTAAAAACAACATAAGGCCCGGAAAACTCAACTTCACTTTTAATCAGAATAGGGTCAAACAGCCGTGCTTCCCTAGAGTAACGGATATTTATTTCCGTAACTACCAATAAAATATTTTGGGATTGTAATTTTTCAAGTAAGCCGGTTTGACGCATAACTTCCCATCGCGCCTGCTCGTAGTAGTTCAGGTAAACGGCATTGTTCACATGATTATATGAATCCAGTTCATAACCCCGTACAGATAAGCGATATTCAAACATATTTAAATTTCAGATTTTTAATTTCAGATTTCAGAATTCTGAATTCATAATTCTGAACTCTGAATTCCGAATTATGGTTTCGCAGTAGCGGATCAGCATTATTGTTTTTGTGTTATCCCGATCAGTTCATCAACTTTTGATTTCTCAATCTGTGACCATTTGGGATCGGTGAATTTTTTACCATCCCTTGTAAAATCAACACGGAAAAAATTTTCATTCATAAATGACAGCTTTGATTTGGCATCGGGTGTATGGACAATAAAGACCATGGTTTGGTGGTCGATGTTAAAATCATCACATATCACGGTTGCCAGGGGCGCACAAAAATTCGTCACCGAAGTGCCCGGATTTTCAGCATAAAGCTCTGTAGCCACCACCACTGTTTGGTTTTCATTTTTTACTACCTTCAGGCCGCAACGTGAAGGGACATCCCATTGCCCCTTAAAATCATACACTTCATTAAAATAATCCGAATTAAGATCCTTATTAAAATGCTTAATCATAATGCTTCGAAAATTTATGTTTATCTTTTTACTTTCTGCCCAAAGCTGTTATTAGCCATTTCTTCGCGTATCGGCTTGTAGGTGCCGTTAGCAATTTCTTTCATGATGACCGAACGGAAGAGTTTGAACATTTTTTCAGATTGGGTTTCATCCTTGTAAAAAGTATCCCATGCATAATGGTAAAGTTCCTGCAAACGTTCGGGTGTCATGTGTTTGGGCTGTATAACCACTTTGCCTGCATTAAAATGGTTCCAGTCTTTATCGATGATCCTGTTTTGCCTGAGCAGGTCATCATACGCTTTGGTATGCGGGAAAGGCGTAAGTACCGTGAATTCTGCCAGGTCAAGGTTTATTTCCAGCAGAAAATCAATCAGCCGTTTGATGTCATCTTCGGTGTGATCATCGGTTCCCAGGAGTATGGTTCCTTCAACCGCAATGCCATGATCGTGGTAACGTTTTACCCTGTCGCGGATATAGTCGGAAGTATCAAATACCGCCTGGTACACAAACCATGCGCCCGCCTGAGCGGCCAGGTCAAGTACTTCATCATCATCCTCTATCGGATGTGAGCACCAGTTTTTCTTGAACGGGATCATTTCACGGAAAAGATCCAGCTCCCATTGTTTGTCCTGGGCCAACGAATTGTCCACAATAAAAAGCCTGTTGTTATCAATGGTTGCCAGTTCTTCAACCACGCGGTCGATGGGGCGCGGACGGAAACATTTGCCACCAAGATATGCCACCGCACAAGGGTAACAGTTGTATTTACAGCCGCGGGAAGCATGGAAAAGGTCTACCATGCGTACACCTTTGTGGTAATATTTTTCTTTATTGAGAATGCTGCGGCGGGCAGGGCCAATCGTATTGATATCGGGATGTACCGCCAGGTAATTGTAAACTTTCTGAAGCTTATTATTTTTAAAATCTTCAAACACCTGTTCGAGACGGCCTTCGGCTTCACCCAAAAATATAGAATCCGCATATTCCAGGGTTTCTTCGGCATGCAGCATCGTTGAAATACCACCGAAAATTACTTTTTTCCCGCGTTTACGGTATTCCGTCGCGATCTGCCAGCCACGCTTGATCTGGCCCGTCAGCATCATCGAAATGCCAATAAAATCGGCATCATCGTCGTAAGTCAGGGTGTCCACATTTTCATCCACAAACTCAATGTCCACATAAGCTGGCAGAGCTGCAGCCATCACCACAGGGCCGTGAGGCGGAAGGTTAAAAATAGTCTGTCCTTCGAGTTTTTCCCATTTGGGATAAATAAGTTTAAATTTCATACATCAGTTTATTCGTACTTTTTCATTTTAGTTTCACAAGCGCTGATCCGCTCCATCAAAAGGTTTTTATCAGCCTGATACGGTATCGGTTTACTTAGTGCCTTTTGATAGCTTATCAACGCTTGATCATAGTTTTTATTTTTATAATAATATTCTCCTGCAAGATAATAGGGCTGAAAAAAATCAGGGTTGAGCTGTATTATTTTTTCAACAGAACGTTCGTTTATCAACGACAGATGGTTGTTCAGATTATCAATAAACGCATCCCTCATTTTTTTATATGCCGCTACCTTGCTGACATATTCAGTTATCAATACTGAATCGGGGTGCAAAGATAATTCAATTTCATATAATTCTTTATTTTGCCTGAAATATTCTTTTTTATGGAATATCTTATTCAAATCGTAACAAACATAGCCCCCAAGCTGATATGGTTTTGTCGACACCCAGACCAGCAGCTTTTCCGGTTTAAAAATCACAGAATGGTGAGCTATGTACTGATTTACAGCCAATTCATTGGTGTAACCGATTTTTTTATCATCTATGCCATACGGATCTCGTAACACAGCAGCCACATTTTTTTCATCCAGGGGGCTGTAGCGATTTATTAGCTGCTCTGTCCTTCTGAAGCGCCCCATTGTCGGGGTTTCTTCTTTCTGTTTCTTATTCAGCCTGTCAGCGTCAAAGTCCTTGCTTTGAAAATGGTTGGTGCAGATAATGTAATCAGAGTCATTTTGAAACAAAACGGTTTTATCCGGGCTTTTTTCTATGATACAGGCTTTATGGTCTTCGGCAGAGCCGATCAGGAACGATTCGGAAACAAATACTTCGTAACGCTTCGCAATATTCATGGCTTCTTTAATAGTTCCGGCATATTGCAGGATATGTTTGGCCACCATGGACACCGGGCAGGCCGCATGCAAGGGCACCGGCGATTTTGCCGCGTTGACGGTAACGGTCAGCCCGTGGTCGTTCATGCCCGACACCACGCCCATCATGCCGCCCCAGGTGATCATCATGTAATTGTAACCTGAATCCGGTTTTACAAACGAAATGATCTTATCTTCGGCAAACTCATCGCTCACATAAAAATCGAAATTACGTCCGACCAGCAATGATGAGTCTTCTGCCCTTTTGTCCCAGACGGCAAAAGAGGTACAGCCCACCAGGTGGTAATTCTGCATCATATGCCCGATATCATGTGCGGCCTGATAATTCAGGATGCGCTGGTACTTGCTTCCGATATCATCAAATTCATCCGAGGCGTATTGCGAAAGCCCGTAGATCTCCCGGACATACTCCGGTTTTATGCGTTTATCAATGTCGCGGTCGAAAACGGCTACCAGGAATTTTAAAAAGCGCAAATACGTTTTTGACGGGACAAAGCGGTTTATCTGATCTACGAAGGTTTTTTCCTGCTTGTACAGCAATTTCCGGATCAGCTTTCCGGTAACCAGCCCCCGGTAATAGGCATCGCCCTCGGTATAAAGCTCGAACAAGCCGGTTTTGCTTTTATGCAGCCACGCACTATCACAGTAAGTCAATGAATCGCCTTCATTTTTCATGATAAAAGCCGATGTATCCACGTTCCCTACTTCAGGCGGCACTAAAGTCAAAAAATGCTGAATGAACATGATCAAAGCAACAGAAAGCAGGCCGGTAAGGCTAAAAACAATGACAAGGGCTTTCTTCATTTCAGACCGCGGCGTTATTTATCTGATCCACGAGGTACTCCTTACCCAGCAGTTCTGAACATGTGGTTACTGCGCCAATGGTCACGCCCAGCACGCCATGAAGAATGATGCTTTGTCCCGTCAGAAACAGGTTGGGGATTTTGGTTCTCGGCGAGATCAGGGTTTTCACCGGATCGGAACTGTCTTTCAGGATGCCGTACATCGAGCCGTCGATAGTTCCGGTATAATCGCGGTAGGTCAGCGGTGTGGAAGAATAATATTTTTTTACCGACTTTCTGAAGCCCGGGTAACGGCGCTCAACGAGGTCGAGTACTTGTTCTGATTTCTGCTTCTTGAACTCCTGGTATTCATTTCCGCGCCTGCCAACCCGCGTATGTTCCCATTGCCTGACATCTTCAATATTCATGTACGACATGATGGTGGCGTTACAGGCATATTTTCCATGATGTGAGGTGGCGGGCGTAGTCATGAAAAAATTCCCCGGCCAGTCAGCATCCGCCATACTCTTAGACAACCAGACATTCTGATCTTTATAAAAATAGACGTTATAATTGAGATACTCAAAAGATTCGGGATGAAAGACCACGTACAACGTAAAATTAGAAGTCGTATTTTCAAGGGTTTTCAGCCGTTTCCGGTACACGCTTCTCAAATACTGCTCATCGATCATGCTGATGGTCTTCACCGGATGGATGGCAGAGATAAAATTGCGGGCCTCGATAAGCTCTTTGTTTTCCAACTCAATGGCGGTAAGCGCATGGTTGTGAAAAATGAATTTCTCCGCTTTTGCATTAGTAAGGATGGTACCTCCGTTGGCTAGGATGTGCCCGGCAAAAATGTCGGCCATCTGGGAACTTCCGTCCACCAGTTTCCAGGAACTTTCAATAAAAGAATTGTTCACCAGCGCATGAACATAAAGCGGTGTTTTTTCAGGCACACCGGCATAAAGCGGGTTTGTGCCGGCCAGCACGCGCTGCAGCCGTTCATTTTTGGTGATCTCCCTGAAAAAGTTATTGGCGTTATCTCCGAATAAACTCAGCTCATCCATGACAAGGCTTTTATGGCTAAGGTTGTATAAAGGAAAATGTTCGCAAATTTCTTTTATCTTACTAATATATTTTTCCAACGCATCTTTTTCATCAGGAAAATATCCGCACATTTTTTTTATAAAGTTGTCGTGGCCCATGGCAAGGCCGTATTCGGTGGGATCATCGGCAAATCCGATGACATCAAAAGCATCCTGGTCCAGTCTTTTTAATTTGAGTTTATCCATTAACCCGAAATACCTGAAGTACTTGTTCAGCACCTGGCCTTCGTCGAGCCCGCCCATGTAATGAATTCCCGTATCGAACACGCAGTTGTCGCGGGTAAAATTCTGCAGGCAGCCACCGATCTGTGAATGCTGTTCCAGCACACAGACATTATAACCTTCTTTGCTTAATATATAGGCACATTCCAACCCGCCCAGCCCGCTACCGATTATCACCGCATCATATCGTTTCATACAAAAAATTGATCAAAAGTTATGGTATAGTGTTGCAAAGATAATTTTTTCTGCGGAAATGGAAAAGGGGCTCATTTCTGAACACGACCTGTTATTATTCTTACAGGCTTCAGCCTGTTATAATAATTTCGGCGAAGGTGGAACCTTCGCCGAACGAGAGGATGCAGAGTCAAACACAAATAATGAAAAATAATTTTTAAGATTTAAATCTGTAAGATCAATAAATTATATATTTGTTAAATCAATTAGAAATAAATATCACAGTTCATATTAAACAAAAAGTGTGACTAAACACATAAAATAAAACATCATGAGCCCATCACAAAAATTGGATAAACGATTATATGCTGCCAAAATAATTGGTATTATTTTATTCATAACATCAATCCTGACATTTTGCGCCAATGTTATCGCCGGATTAATGTCGTTGTTTATTTTTCCACAATTTAATGACATGCAATCGGGCAGTCCTTTGTTCTCCATATATCTCAACTGGATGTTTAGACATTACACAGTTCTGGTATTTTCAAATTCATTGATCTGTATTCCCCTGTTCTTTTCAGCGCGCGCCTTATTCAAGTTCAAAGAATGGGGAAGGGTGGCATGCATTATCATGATGTTTGTAATAATGATTTTGCTGATCATTATGGCTATTTTCTCTTTTACTATCTATGAAGTACCATTTATTTTCAGGCTTGGGATGGCCGTTTCTTACATTTTCTGTGATGTGGTTTTCATCTTTGGCCTATATTTTCTCATGCGCCGCAGCATACGCGAAGGTATCAGCGATTATAACAAGGCTAAGACAGATAAAACGGAGACAGCTCCTGATGTCAAAACTCCAATGATGGAAAATCCCCGCTATGAATTGGCCAAACAAATTGTGGCAGTTGCCACAGACAGGCCTCTGCCAAAAAAACGGAAAACCGCGGCACTGATAGTTGCCGGAATTATGATGATCGCATTCCCCGCATATTGGATACTTGTTTCATTGATAATTACCCTGAATTTAGATGGTTACAGCTCTTTATTTGCCTTTCTGTTTCTTATTGCATCTGTTTATACTCTTTTAATGGGCGTTACCGTTTTATGGCACAAAAAAAAGTATCGGCTGCAGGCTGTTCTGGCAAACATATCCAGTATAATTATGCTGATTATTCTCTGTGCTTTCATGCCGTTACCGGCAATACTGGTTTTTATTGGCTATTACATTGCGATTATAATTCTTCTGCTGGTTAATTACCACAAATTTTTTGAAGTAGAAGTTGACGATGGCCCGCAGGATACAGACATGCCCTTAAGTCCCATGGAAATGGAAATGCAGGAATTGAAAATACTTGCCGATGCCAAAGCGAAAGGAGAAATTAATGAAACGGAATTTGAACAAAAAGCCGTTGAAATAAAGGTAAATATGCGCACCCAACCGATGATAGACACATTGGTGAAACGAAAAAACAACGGTATGCTTACAGAGGAGGAATTCCAAAATAAAAAGGAACAGATCATGCTCGAAAAGCAAAAGGAGGTTGAAATTGAGACACGCATGGAAAAAGAAAAGCGCGAGATTCATGACCGAAGGTTGTCGCTTATCCCGGGCGAGAGGATCGAACAACTTTCATTATCCAGCAAAGCCAAACTCGAAAAATTTATTGATTTGATGGACAGCACAGATATTATTGTTTTTCATGACAGACAAATAAAACTGATACATGCTGACAGATGGGCCGCCATCAACGAAGCCGGGGTTCAGGATCAATTCGAAATTATTTTGCAATTGCAATCCAACTGATAAATTCCGACAAAAAACAATAAGCCAAAAAAATTGTTAAAATTTTATTGTTCAGTATAAAATATTTCTACATTTGTTAGATATTAATAAATAAGCTAAAACGGCCGGAAACGGGGATGAAAAAAGTATTTGTTAGTGAATATGGTTGGAGAGTGGGCGGTGGATTTTGGGGGATTTTGTAATTTTTCTCAAATGGTTATCAATAATTCTAAAAAAAGACTATGAAAAAAGTAATGTTAATCCTGATCTTGTCTGGAAATTTCTTTTTCACTTATTCACAAACGCAAAGTAAATTAAGCTTCTGTGACACCACGCCATGTCCTGCTGTATCATTTGACAGCGTGTGCAATTACATTCACATAGACACATCATCGCAAAATTTATGGGAAATTGGCCATCCGCAAAAAATATTTTTTGATTCAGCTTACTCAAATCCTTATGCAATTGTGACGGATACTTTAAACAATTACCCTGTAAATAACCATTCTTATTTTGACCTTTATATTGGTGATTTTAATTTTGATTGTGCATACTACGGAAATATGTTCATCGGTTTTTGGCATAAATTCGACACAGACACTCTTAAAGATGGTTGCTATATAACCGTTTCATGGGACAAAGGGTTAACCTGGATTAATGTTATTAATGATTCAATTTATCAAGGTGATGGAACTCCTGGCAATGGTTTTGTTTGTCCATCAAATATTTATTCAACCAGCGATATCCTTTTTAACGGGGAATATGGTTTTTCCGGGCACTCAAATAGCTGGATACATACGATCCTGCAATGGTATATAACACCTTGTAAAAAAACCTTTCCACCAGACACTATGATTATCCGCTTTAATTTTATTTCAGATAGCATTAATAATTCGAAAGAAGGCTGGATGATTGATGATATAAGTTTATGTTCATATTATTTGGGGGACGGAATATCTGAAACCAAAATCAAAGAAAATACGATCAACGTATATCCAAATCCATTTTCAGCACAAACTACATTGCATTCTGAGAATCCATTAAAAAGTGCAATATTAACAGTTTACAATGTTTATGGACAAGCAGTAAAAACCATCAAAAATATCTGTGAACAATCAGTAACCATATACCGAGACTATTTGCAAAAGGGAATGTACTTTCTGCAACTTACGCAAGAAAATAAAATAATTGCTACAGAAAAATTAGTAATCACTGACTGATGGACATTTAAAAATTGCTCTCTGGCATAATTTCATAAACAACCTTTGATTTGTTACCACCACCGGAGTGCCTCCCACAGAGCTGTAACACATATAAAAATTAAAATGGTTCTCAATGAAAAAACCCCTTTTACTGCTCTTGATCTTTATCCACATAAACTGTTTCGCACAGTTTGCTGACAAGCCTTTTGGATCAAAGCCGGAAGAAGTTGGTTTGTCGTCAGACAGCCTGAATAAAATGAATTTATTCATGCAAAAATATGTAGCAGAGAAAAAACTTCCGGGAATGATCGCGATGATTGGCCGCCACAATAAGCTGGCATACCTTGAGAAATTTGGTCATATGAGCGCCTCCAAGCCCATGCAACTAAATGCAATTTTTCGTATTGCCTCGATGACAAAACCCATTACAAGCGTGGCCATCATGATATTGTATGATGATGGGAAATTAGATATCAATGATCCGGTAGAAAAATATATTCCGGAATTTAAGAATCTACAGGTCCTGTCATCAATGAATCAGGGCGGTTTACACCTGGAAGCTGTCAAAAGGCCCATGACCATCAGCCAACTGCTGATGCATACTTCAGGTTTGGCGAGCGGGATGGATGATACGCCCATCGACTCGATGTACCGGGCTGCCGGCCTGTCGGCAGGAACATTAAAAGATATGGCGGCTAAGTTGTCAAAAATACCTTTGCTATACCAGCCGGGAACCACATGGAACTATGGAAGATCATTTGATGTGCTGGCTTATATCGTCGAGGTGGTTTCGGGAATGCCCTTTGACGAATTTATCAGCAAGAGGATCTTTAAGCCGTTGAAAATGGATGATACTGGCTTTTATGTCCCTGCGGATAAGCTGGACAGGGTTTCTTCGGTATATGCCCCTGCTGATTCCGGGAATATTCAGGTGATACTGGATTCTGTGGTCAACAACGTCTCGGCAAAACCAACATTTTTATCGGGCAACGGAGGGCTGCTGTCAACAGCTAACGATTACATGATATTTTGCCAAATGCTTTTGAATAAAGGTACATACAACGGAGTTAGCATTTTAAAAAGCGCCACCGTTGATTCATTGACATCAGATCACATAACCAATGAAGTAATGCCTGATGATGATTTTTTCGGGGACCTGTTATCAGGAATGGGATTTGGCTTTGGCGTGGCGGTTCGTAACAGGCAAAACGCCTCCGGCAGCAACGAAAATATTGGTTCGTACTGGTGGTCTGGTTCTGCCAATACGTATTTTTTAATCGACCCGAAAGAGGATTTAATATTGATTTTGATGACTCAGTTTGTTCCAAATTATTATTATCCGGTTTTTAATGAATTTAAAACAACCGTGTATAAATCTATCATAAAATAATTCTGAAGCATGTGGTTTGACGAGGCATGCAACCTCAGGAAAATATTTTAGGAGCTGCATACAAAGTGAATAATTTTAACTAAATTGTTTATCCATATGAAATCATTTCTAAATCTGTTAATACTTTCCAGCCTGTGTTTATTTTGTGCCTGCCATCGGTCAGCGCCCAAACAGGAGGAATCATCTGCGCTTCAGGTGGACAGCACAGTGGCCATAGCTGTTGATACCGTCTGTATAAAAGGGCTTCCGGCTTTGGGCAAATGGATGTACCAGGCCGACTCGCTAAGGGCGCACTGGCTTGGGGTGAAATACCGGAACAAAAACCTGATCGAGCCTATCAATATTATACTGATTGACAGTGTTTCGAAAAGCGCCGAAGAAGCCGTGCAGAAGCTCACCGCAGAACTTTTACAAGCCGGATATCCTGTCAGGGCGCTGCATACCGGAGGATACCTGGGTTTTATTGACACCGGTTTTTATGCACAACTGCCCCGTGAAAAAAACCACGCCTTCTCAAACCATGTTGCCGAGATGGACAACAACCATGGGCGTGTGTTCGGGCCTCATTTTTTTGGTAATTCATACATCTTTATCGCCGCACTCAGCAGGGAAAATATTGCACCTTTTGACAAAGTGAAACACAGCTTTGCTTCATTTAACAGGGCACGGGATGAATTTGCAGAAAGCCTGGAACAGAAAAGCCATTACAAAATCATTGATTACGTCAATATGCACAACTTTATCCTGAACGATTCGCTGAATACCACCGCCGACCATGACGGCATTGCCATAGTGCTGAAATTGCAGAAGTAACAGGATTAAATTCCAAAAATCAAATTTCAAATTCGCCGCGGCGGACAAACAATATTCAAAATATAATATCCAATTTTTCAAACCGCCGTTTTGAATTTTGAAAATTTGGATATTGGAATTTGTTTGTTATTTGGATTTGGAATTTGATTATTTGCTCCTCTCACCTCACCAGTGTCACATTTCCTTTCCTACTCTCCTCCGTGCCGTCTTCAAACACGATGGCGACATGATACACATACACATCCGGGCTGCAGGGCCGGCCTTTGTAGTTGCCATCCCAGCCCTCATTTTTGCTTTGGCTTTCGAAAACTTTTTCGCCCCAGCGGTTATAAACACTGAAACCTAATTCTTTTATATGAAGGCTTCGCACATAAAGCACATCATTGTTTCCATCGCCGTTAGGCGAAAAAATATCGGGAACATACACTATTTCCGGTTTGGGCGGGATGGTATCATCGCAGGGACAAAGAGAAAAGTTGTCGAAAAAATAATAAACAGCATTAGAATAACCTTGAATATAATGATAATAAAACCTGTTAATAGTACTATCGGCGCCAAATGTGCCAATGGTAAGAAACTTTTCACCGCCTTCAGCCATGAAGTTACCATTAATTTGGGTCCAGGCTGTTGTGTCAGAAATTATGCGGCCAGAAGGATTTTTAATTTGGGCAGTCAAAAAAAGTGGCTCTGTCGGATGGCCTGTTTTTATGAGTGTATCCGAAAAAAATATCCCGATATCATCTATCGCCGAAAATGTTTCTGCCATGCCAAAATTATTAAAAGGCCTTACCCAAAATTCACAATAATAACACTGGCCGGCAATTAATGATTCTGATAATACTGCCTGCAGATACTCCCGGTATTGGAACGTCGGCGTTACATCGCCCGGGTAATAATCACAGCAAATACCGGCATATCCATTTCCAAAGTGTGCATATTGAAAAAACAGCCCGGCTGTCGGGTTAACAACAGCGTTAATTCCACAGGTATTAAAATAATCGGAACTACTGGAAGGCAAGGGCTGTGTCCAATAATCAGCACATGAAATCATTGAATAATCTGTCGGGCAGCAGGTGAAATCTTCAAGGCCTGGATTATTAATAAAATTGATGGTAAAACACTGACAAGTTCCATTTAGGGGAATTGCGAAAGCAAAAGCAATAATCCGTATTAAAACTTTCAAATTCATGTACTAAGATAGGCAAATAATCTTTAACCCTTATTGCTTTTTCAATACAAACAACACATTCGACGACATCCTGTTGTCATCAATTACGCTCATTTGCAGGTTATAATTTGCAGCAATTTCTTCAAGAAGTTTCGAGGATAAAAAATGCAGCTTGTCTCCGCCTGTTTTATTAAACCCGAAATTGGTGGAGAAGAGTTCGGTAAGTTTTGTCAATCCATGCCTGCCGCTTAGGTCCTTGTTGCCGTCGCGAACCAGTATCATCCCGCCATCATTCAATTGCGAGGCGCACTTTGAAAGTATCGCATGCTGCTGTTCCGGGTTAACGTAATGAAGTACATCACTCAATAAAAATACATCCTGGTTTTCTATCCCGTAGTTCAAAATGTCTTCGAAGCCAAAACTAACATTTTCAGGTTTTGACATACAGTGCGCGGCGACTTCGATTTTCTCCTGATCGTAATCGATTCCTTTGATGATCCTGTTTTTTGAGATCATGCCGAGGATCAAAGACATGTAACCATAGCCGCATCCGATATCCAGGATTTTCGCCTTCATCGGGATCAGGTTGTTATACAACTCATAATTATTTTCAAGCTTGAGTTTGATACGTGTGTACCATTCCAGGATAGGTCCTTTATAAATAAAATTTTTGATCAGGGTGTCTTTATAAAAAACAGGTTTCCTGTATCCGTCAAGCATCTCATCAAACTCTTTTCTGTAAAGGTTTGTAAGGCCCTTGGAACGCTCCAGGTACGTTGTTCCAAAGGAAGTATTTTCAGGAGTTATCCGGTCTAAAAATTTAAGCGTGATCAGGCTTCTCCGACCCATCAACTCGCCTTTTGCCACATAATTTCCGGTTCCATTCATCACGACAGGCAAAATATCCAGTTTCATTTTTTCGGCCAGATAAAACGCACCTTTATGAAAACGGTGTATTTCATGGTCTTCAGAGCGCGATCCTTCGGGGAATATCACGATGGAATACCCGCTGGCGACGTATTCGGCATACTTTTCACTTATCACATCATAACCCAGTGAAGACGGCAGGTAGCCGGACATCCTGATGATAATTCCACGAATTTTCGACCTAAACCATTTGTCGTTGGTGATCATGATGATTTTTGGATAGAACATCATCAGCAGCGGAATATCAATAATAGACTGGTGGTTGCAAATAATCACAGCCGGTTTTTTAAATGTTTCGGCCGAAAGGTTGATAAAGCGTTTTTTGGTAAAAAACATGACAAACATGGTGCTGCGGCATACGAGCATCATCAGGTAATGAAAAATATAACGCTGTTTTTTCTTTCCAACGGGCAATATTTTGATGAGCGTTAATCCTAAAACACCGGTGATGATACAACCTCCTACAAAATAGGTATAGCCATACAACGCGTACAGCAATCCAAAAAATGTCACGGGAAATTTACGTAGTTTGTTTTTTTTGTAAACCAGCATTTTGAACAAGGCCGGTGCAATGGTGTACGACAGGAATACCACGGAAAGCATGCCAATGATGGTGAGTGTGGCAATAGACCGCAAAGCCGGGTGTTTTGCAAAGATCAGTACGCCCACACCCACAAACACGGTGAAAGCCGATAAAAACACCGCTGTCTTGTATGAGTTGAGCAGCTTCACACCCGACTTATATTCCTGCAGCAAACCATCCATGATGAAAATGCTGTAGTCGTCCCCTAAGCCGAAAATAAAGGCTGAGATGATGATGCTGAAAATATTGAACTTTATGTCAAACAGGCTCATAATGCCGAGTATCCACACCCAGCTGATTAGCATCGGGACAAAAGCAATAAGCGCCAGTTCGATACGGCCGTATGAAAACAATAAAAAGCAAAATACCAGCAGCGACGAGATCAGCAGGATGGTGTTAAAGTCATTATTGATGATATCGATAAAATGCGACAGCAGGTTTTGTGTTTCAACAACCACCGTATGTTTATCTTCCGGAATGGCTGCTATCACCGCATCACGCTGCTTTGGATTTATTTTTAAGATGGTGATCACAAAATTATTTTTCTCTCCCTGATGCACAAATTGCCCTGCATATTGACTTTTCAGTTGGTCAAAATCCGTGCTGCTCATCTGTGAATACTTACGGTCAAGCGCTGCAAAAAATTCGTTGAAGGAATCATCGCGGAACTTTAGTTTCCGGCCGCCTGACAACATCCATTTTTTGATATTTTCTTTGCGCCCCTTTGTCCAGAACGATTCCCACTTTTCAATTTTCTGCCGTTGCACCGAATCGGACAACAACACCGGCGACACGCCAGAGACCTGGTCAATGACCTTCTCCTGTTGCAGCTTGATGATTTTACGGCTTATCTGTTCATTATTTTTCAAAGCCTCATTCAGGTCATTACCTTTGGAAACGACAAACACCTGGCGCAGCGAACTGTCAGAAATATTAGTAAGGGTTTGTTCGGCTTGTTTTAATTTTTCCGAAGTATACCCCAGCTTGTTCATATCATTTTCAAAACTGATTTTCCGGGCCATCACAAAAAAGAAAATGGTCAGAACAATCACCCCGGCAATAATGTATGGATTTCTTTCGAAATGATACGATGAAAACCTGTCTATTAAATTGGGCTTGTCCGGTTCTGCCGCCTGTTCTTGCCTGGCCTTTATAAAAAAGGGAAGAAAAATAAGGGTAAACAAGACAGCGCCGACAAGGCATAAAGCCGAGAACAGGCCGAAATCCCTGAGCACATCCGACTTCACCAGCAGCAGCCCTAAAAAAGCGCCGATGGTTGTGGTACTGCCGATAGTCAGCGGGGCTGCCAGGTCTTTGATCACCTGCCGTATGGACGACACATGGCGGTAATGGGCATAAAAATGTATGGAATAATTAATGGCGATGCCCAGAATCACAGAACCCGCGCCAATGGCTATAAGCGAAATATCCGGATGAATCAGTGAAATGATGGCAAAAGAAAATAACCCGCCGAAAACCACAGGAAGCATCAGCATGATGATGGTGGTTTTGTTTTTGAAAAACAACCCAAAAAAGACCAGCAATATCAATACGGCGATCCCCATGGTTACCGCAAAATCGGTCTTCATCTGCCGGGCGTTACAAACGGAAGCTGCGGCGGCCCCATAATACTGGATATTGACTGACTTGTCATTGATATTCTTCAGATTATTATCAATTATGTCATCCAGTTTATCAACAAGTTTGGTATTATTAAAGCTTTCGCTCGTCGGATTGGCCGAGCTTAAAAACATCAGCAGGTTTTTTTTGTCTTTCGAAAAGATATATCCATCACTAACCTGATAACCGTTGCCAACGCTCGACATGCTCATTTTCCGCAACGCATAACTGCTGATGTTTAATGGATCGCGGACGATGTATTTCCGCATGAAGATACCGGCAGGCGAAACCAGCATTTTGTAATTACTGTTCAGCACGGAATCGATCTTTTTTTCATCGATCATCGTGCTCAAGCGCTGATAATCGTCTTCATCCAGAAACAATGGTAGGTTTTTCCACAACACGTCATACGTTCCCGACATTTGCTCTTCACTGATCCGGTATGTCATATCCTTAATCAGTGCAGGCATCAGCTGTTTGCGGATATCTTCCGACAGCATATCGGCGTATGAGATCAGCCGTCCGGTATTTTCACTGCCCGAACCCTGGCTGCTAATAATAATGACAAGCTTATCATTGGATTTTATAAGCTTAAATACATCATTGATATTTTCAACATCTTTGGTTTTCGGCAAAAAATCGGTGATGTCTTCACTGAACTTTACCCGCACGGACAAAAACCAGCACACCGCCACCAGTAAAAACAATATGGTAAAAAGCAGGTACTTCCTCCTGCTGAAAAAATCGTATATTTTTAAAAACAAAAAACTCATCCGTTTACTTCTCTGTATTTATTTTGACCTCTTCTGTGACGACCCGTTTTTTTCTGAAAATTTTCAACAAAATCCATGTGCCCAGCCCCGAAATTAATGAAAGTACGGCTCCAAAAAACAAACTGCCGATCAGGTATTGGATCACGTTTAGCTTTATTTTTTCGAGGGTGATATCATGGGAATATTGCATATAAACCACATCATGATGGTACACGATACCTCCGAACAAATAACTAAGGTAGATAATCAGCGGGATCATCGGCGGGATGCTCACATTGCAGGCGACTATAGTGATCATCCGGTTCAGTTTTAACAGCATGGCCAGTATCAGCGCCAAAGCCATCTGCCATCCCCAGACCGGCGCCACACCAATAAAAACGCCCAGCATCACCGAAAAAATGATCTTTGAATCCTTGTCTCCACTTTGAATAAACTCTTTCTGAAAAAATTCCTTTATGTTTTTTTTATTCAATGCTTTTACAAACCTGAAAGGGTTGACGATTAAAATTGCATAGAAAAAAAGCACAAAATTCAGCAGGCTGATCCTGAAAAAATCGGTGAACGGCCTGAAATGGCTTATTCTTTCAGGTTTCGGGGCATAATAAACGCTCACAGGCAAAGGAATAATTTCAATTCGTTTCCACGAAGAACGGACCAGCACCTCTACTTCAAATTCATATTTTCGTCCGAAAAACCTCCGCTTATGTAATAAAAACAAGGGGTATGAACGATACCCTGACTGGGTGTCGGGAAGTTTATTGCCGGTTTCGATATAAAACCAGAAATTGGAAAACCTGTTGCCAAAACTACTTTTCCCCGGAACGCCTTCCTGCTCCATATTTCTGGACCCAATGATGATCGCTTCTGGATTTTCTTTGATCTTTTCGATAAATAATGGAAGGTCCGATGGCAGGTGTTGCCCGTCGGAATCGATGGTGATGCCGTAATTATAGCCTTGTTCAAAGGCAAACTTTATGGCTTTGCGCAAGGCGTAACCTTTCCCTTTGTTTTTCGGAAAATGTATGGAAAGCAAGCCCTCAAAGCTTTCGATGATTTCTTTGGTCGCATCGGTGGAACCGTCGTTAACCACCACAACATGGCTGGTATATTCCAACACTCCAGCGATCACGGCCCGTAATGTCTGTGCATTGTTGTATGTGGGAATGATCACACAACACTTCAGGTCGTCAAACTGCTTTCTTATGTTACTTTTATCAGCCATTAATTGTGTTGTGCCAGTTTTTTCATGCAATGATCCAGGTTTTTCCTGATCACCTCCCGTTCCTTCAGGGTTGGTATTTCTTTTTGCAGCGCTGTCTGATATAATTCAACAGCTTTCTCATAATGATGTTTTCTCTTAAGAAAATCTCCGCCTATGCTGTAGGTCAGAAAATACGAAGGATTCAGCGCTACCAAATCATCAATCATGGACAAGGGAACAGCGCCATCTGATGCTACATTTGCCAGCGTATCTTTTATTTCCTTGAACTTTTCAAATCGTTTAAAGCCTCCGTTATTCAGAAAGTCATCCGCGGCAATTGTTTCGTGTTCATTAATGATGACCGTATTTTCGTCGACAGCGCCATCTTTTTCAAACACCGTACGGAGATCATAACAGATAAATGCTCCCAGGCCAAAAGGCCCTGCAGAAATCCACATTTTCAGGTCGTTCGGGTTAAAAACTATTGAATGATGTGCCAGCAACTGGTTCAACGTTTTTTCGTTCCCGTCCCCGATCGGTTCATCGTGCATGCCCAGCCGGTCGCGTAATATTTCAACAGCGGACTGAACGGTGATTTTAGGAAATCTTTCAAGAAGTTCCTCCAGCCTTTGATAGCGGTACATCGAAGCGCTTTCAGCTATTTGTTGCAGGTTTAACGCATCATCTTTTAATGCTTCGGATTGAAAATGGTTGGTACAGATAATCTGATCTGTTCCGGGATCAAAAATTTCTGTGCGGTATGGCGTTTTTTCAATAATCACCACACGTTGCTCCGGCCCTGAGCTGACCATAAAAGATTCGGAAACGGAGATTTTACGTTTGCGGGCAATATCAATTACTTCATCAATGGTAGCTGCATACTGGAGCATTTCCCTGATGAGTATGGTAACCGGTGTGGTGGTTTTTACAGGAAGTTTTGATTTGGCGGCATTGACGGTTATGGCCAGCCCGTTCATATTCATTCCGGAAACCGTTCCGATCAAGGCGCCCCAGGTGATCATCACGAATTTATATCCCTTTTCGGGAGCATAAAAAGTCACTATTTTCTCTTTACAAAACTCGTCTCCGACATAAAAATCAAAGTTCCGGGCATGTATTATTTTACCGTCAGCAGTCCTGTTTCCCAGAGCTGCAAAAGAGCTGCAACCGACCAGGTTCATATCCTGCAACATGTGTCCGATATCGTGCGCAGCATGATAATTCAGCATTCGCATATAATTCGGGCCGATCAGCCTGAAATCTTTAGATGCGGACAGCGACACCCCGTAAATTTCCATGTTGTATTCCTCGCCAATATGAAATTTCAGTTTCCTGTTGATCCAGGCGACAATATATTTAAGAAAGCCAAGGTAAAAATTATTGGTAATGATCTTTTTTATTTCGGCAACAAAAATCTTTTCCTGCGTGTAAATCAGTTTCTCGGCCAGCCTGCCGTTGGCCACTCCGCGTTCAAAGGGAGGCCCTTCGATATACATTTCGTATAAGCCCCATTTGTTTTTTGTCAGCCAGTTTTTTCCAATACGGGATATATCACCGTTTTTTTTTATCGAATAATCCGACAAATCAAGTCCCGGTACATTTGGCGGTACCTTGATCACCACAATTGCATAGAAAGCAATAAACAGAATAATAAGCAGGGCGAGGCCGGACAATAAATACAAAACTACCAACGCTGTTATTTTTCCTGCAAATTTAACCCAATTTCCAATACTTTAAAAAAGTAGATTAAAACATCTAACTTTTATTGGAATATTTTTTTGATATAAGCGTTCATTTCTTTTGCCTGTCCAAAAGAAACGAACCAAAGAATCCGCCGCCTTTAGATTTGCAAAAGGGAATTATAAGAATAATAATTATTATTAGTATTATTTTCTTTTTGCTTCTTTTTCTTTTGTTAATATGTGTTTATTTGTTGAAAAAAAAGAATGGGGTGAACTTTGTCCGCCGACAGGTAAGACCTTTCCGCCGTATTAGTCCCCATTCTTTTACATAGTTGCGCAGAACAATTTAGAATTTTAGACGTGCGGTCTATTAAAGGTTTTTGTCTTGCAACTTTATTTATTAATTTAAAAACAAAGATATGAAATTTAAAGAATTTGTTGGCATTGACATTTCAAAATTGAAATTTGATGTTAGGGTCCTTTCAACGCAAAAATCATCGTTACTTGAAAACAACACCAATGGTTTTAAGAAGCTTATCTCTTGGTTGCTAAAAAATGTTTCTTGCAATAAAGAAGAAATACTTATTGCTATGGAACATACGGGAATCTATTCATTACCGATTTCTGTTTTTCTGTCGGAAAAAGGTTATAATTTCGTCCTGCTGCCTGGTCTTGAGATTAAGAGATCTCTTGGTATTCAAAGGGGAAAGAATGATAAAATTGATGCAAAAAGAATAGCCGAATATGCGTATCAAAAAAGAGACAAAATCATTCCATCGCGATTACCTTTTGAAAATATTTTAAAGATGCGCCGGCTGCTTGCTTTAAGAGACCGTCTTGTCAGGCAAAGAGGCAGTTTCTTAAAAGACAGCAAAGAGAATCTTTTGTTTTTAAAACCAAAAGATAATAAAGTATTGCTTGAAGTAATTGAAAAATCAATAAAGGACCAAAATAAGCTGATAATAAAAATCGAAAAAGAACTTGATAGTATTATTAAAAGCGATGAGCTTATTAAAAAGCAATATTACTTAATTATCAGTATAAAAGGTGTAGGTAAACAGACAGCATTGGTAATGATAGCTTATACCAACTGTTTTACCAATTTTGATACATGGAGGAAGTTTGCAAGTTATGCCGGAACAGCTCCGTTTCCGTATACCTCAGGAACCAGTGTAAAGGGTCGTAATAAAGTAAGCCATTTGGCGAATAAAAAAATAAAAGCCTTGCTTAATTTATGCGCTATTTCAGCTATTCTTTATAACCCGGAAATGAAAATTTATTATCAAAATAGAAAAGCAAAAGGAGCAAATGGAATGAGTACAATAAACATTATTAGAAACAAACTTATAGCACGAATCTTTGCTGTTGTAAAAAGAGGGACACCTTATGTTGAAACATTTAAATTTGCCGCCTAAATTGTTAATAACTTTAGCAGATTTCTCTTTTTTAGACCTTAGAATACGGCGGAGACAGCCCAGACAATGCTTCAACCCGCCTGCCCGACTGAACAGTCGTTCAGGCAGGCTCTCAAAAATATTGAAAATCTATTCAAAGTTGTCCCGATCCGCCGGATTGGCGGATACGGGAGACGCCGTTGGCGCCTTTGAAGATTTTCAAATATTTTCTGATTCACGCCAGTGCTGGCCCGCTGTCTGGGCAGGCCAACGCTCATCCACCCTAGCGATCCGATGTAACAGACTAAGAAACAATATAGGTTGGATTATGTGTCAAATAATTGAAATTCTGAAACTTATTAAGATTGATGAAATTTTTAATAAATGAAATTCTTATAAGCTGCCCGACTCGTAAGCTGCTTTTATGGCAGCATATTCGTTACGCATTTCGCACATCACATTATGAGTAAGTTCCTGGTAAGTCTCACCATACAAAGGGCTGTTTACTTTTATTGGATCTAGAAATTTCACCACAACATCACCGTTTTTCATATAAAACCAGCGTCTTCTTAAAACATTTTCTGAATAATAAATAACTACAGGCTGTACGTCAAGGTCGAGGTTTCGCGCAATATAAAAACCACCTTTGTGAAAACGTTTAATTTGCTGGCCGTAATTCATGATACCTTCCGGGAAAACCAGCAGGGGGCATCCCATTTTTACAGAAGGTTCCAGTTTCTTTACGAGAATGTCAAGGTCCTGATAAATGGAGAAAAAACCGATATACTTGGTAATAAAAAACTTTGCACCTGCATTGTCGTGCCAGTTGTTGTTGAGCACCCGCATTTTGGGAGTCAGGGATAATGAAACCGGGACATCAATGATCGACTGATGATTGCATACCACCAAAGCAGGATGTTGAAAAAGTTGTTCGGGCTTGTTCAGGTGTTTCACTTTAATGTTGAAGTGGGTTTTGATGATAAAACGGGCGTAAAAAGTAAGGAGTTTCGTATAAAAAGTTGCGGCCGATCTTTTTTTATTTGAAAAAGGCACCAGGATCAGCAGTGTAAAAAATTGCGTGGTGATGATGAAAATCAACAGCGATACCAAGGCTTTTAGAGGTACCAAAATATTTTTCAATGTAGGTTTTATCATTTTTTATAACCGGGCTGTAAAAGTAAAAAAAAACTTTGTTCCGGATGCTCTTTAGAGTTAATAGTAATATAAGAATAAATTATTGTAATTTTGCCGCTTTAAATCACGTATTTCCTTTAAATCCTTTGTATGCTCAGTGTTTTGAAATTTATAAGAAAAGTTATAGACGGATCCCTTTACGCTTTTATAGGGCCGTTCACCATTTTGTTCATCATACCGCAGTTTATCATTTTCCTGTCAAAAAAGTACGGATTACCCATTTTCAGCTTCCCGGGAAGCCAGATCTTAAGTGAGATCGTGATGTGGTCGGGTGCCGCCCTCGCCATATATTGTACGATGCTGATGCTTTTCACCGGCAAAGGCACACCGGCAGTGACTTCCTCACCTCAGAAAATTATGAAGAGGAATATTTATGCATACGTCAGGCACCCGATGATGTGGGCGCTCACCATTGCCCTGGCGGGCGAAGTTATTTATAACGGTATGCCGCTGTTGCTTTTATATTTTATTGCCTGGCTGCGGATACAACAGTTGTATGTGGTGAATTACGAAGAACCTCAGTTGGAACGGCGTTTCGGCGACAGCTGGGATGTATACTGTAATGAAGTTCCGCGTTGGTTTCCGCGCTTTTCGAAAAAATAAAGTCCGATTTTTTAATTTCTTTATTAAAAAGTATTAATTTTGCACACTCAAAAGGCCCCGTAGCTCAACTGAATAGAGTATCTGACTACGGATCAGAAGGTTACAGGTTTGAATCCTGTCGGGGTCACACAGAAAATCAGCCACTTACAGATAATAAAAGTAAGTGGTTTTTTATTTGGTACACACAAAAGAAATTTTATCCTAATTAAGTTACAAAATCCAAAATCAGCCAAACAGCGAATGGCAGCCTGGCAAAATATGTGGGTGCAAAGAGCATTATGTGCCAACTGTCTAACCAAACTATTATCATTTTATATGCATAGCGAAGTTGCCCCGCAGGAATGCCTTTTGCACAAACTTCGCAATGTTAAATTATTTTAAAAATAAAAAGTTTTATTTGTTAGAAAACATGGTAATTACAGAAATTCAACATATAACAAAAAAAGACCGAGAAAAAAAATTAACCTATAAAATTCTTGTTCATATTTTCGCTAAATTAGCTTCCGAAATTACGTTACGTTTGATAGATGAATCAGCGTTCTTTTATTATTTCTGATTTGTTTAATAACTACCATTTGCTAAAACCATTATGAGCCAGAACCTTCAGAACCATCCGAACACCAAAAACGATTACCGTTTAGGTTTTGACATTGGGTCCATCTCCCTTAACACCGTGATCCTTGATGAGCACAAGCATGTGATCGAAGAGCATTACGATTACGTGCACGGCAAGCCGTTTGAAGCCCTTCACCGCAGACTGGGGGACATCATATCGCGCCACGGGTTGGAAACGTTTTCCGGTATTGCTTACACAGGAACGGGCGGAAAGCTGGGAGCGGAACTAACGGGCGGGGTGTTCGTAAATGAGATCATTGCCCAGGCAACAGCTGTTGGATCCATGTATCCGCAGGCACATACCGTCATTGAGATTGGAGGCGAAGATTCCAAGCTCATCCTGATGCAACCCCATCCCGACGGGGGCCCTTCCCGCCTGGTTGATTTCGAAATGAACAGCATTTGCGCCGCTGGTACCGGTTCTTTTCTTGATCAGCAAGCCAAGCGTATGGGTATTTCGATCGAGAATGAATTCGGCGAAATGGCCTTACGCTCCCAAACACCTCCGCGCATTGCAGGGCGTTGCAGCGTATTTGCAAAAAGCGACATGATCCATCTACAGCAGATCGCCACCCCGGTACACGATATCGTGGCGGGACTCTGTTTTGCTTTGGCCCGTAATTTTGTTTGTACCGTAGCCCGCAGCCGGGAGATCAACCTGCCCGTTGTTTTCAGCGGCGGAGTGGCAGCCAATGCCGGATTGGTGAGGGCGTTCACGGAAATATTGGGATTGAAAGAAGGCGAGTTGATCATCCCGAAACATCACGCTTCGATGGGGGCGATCGGCGGCCTGCTGAACACCTGGGAGAACTTTCACGGGAATGCCGCCTTCAAGGGCATAAAAAAGCTGGAAGAATATTTAGGAAGCAATCGTAACCGGACCGACAGCCTCCCCAGGCTGGTGGAGGCCAGGGTCACATACGACAAAACGATATACCCGGCAACATCCAGAGAAAACAAGACCCGGGTTTACCTTGGGGTGGACGTGGGTTCGTTGAGCACCAACATCGTCCTTATCGACGAACAGCACCGGGTGGTGGCCCGCCGTTATCTGCCCACGGCCAGTAAGCCGCTGGAAGCCATCAAACGCGGCATGCATGAGATTGCCATAGAAGCCGGCGAATTTGTAGAGGTCATTGGCGTAGGAACCACCGGATCGGGACGTTACCTGACCGGTGACTTTTTAGGCGCCGACACCATCCTCAACGAGATCACAGCGCAGGCTACCGCCGCCATTGACTATGATCCGACGGTGGATACCATCTTCGAGATCGGGGGCCAGGATTCGAAGTTCATCAGCATCGAAAACGGCGTGGTCATAGATTTTGAGATGAATAAGGTGTGTGCCGCAGGAACCGGCTCTTTCCTGGAAGAGCAAGCCGAAAAACTGGGTATCAACATCATTAACGAATTTGGGGAACTGGCACTCAAGTCCGAAAACCCGGTAAAGATGGGTGACCGCTGCACGGTATTCATGGAGTCGGACCTGAATTCACATATGCAGAAAGGCGTCAAGAATGAAGACCTGGTAGGCGGTTTGGCCTACGCCATTGTGTATAACTACTTGCAGAAGTTGGTTGGCAACCGCCGTATCGGGAACAAGATCTTTTTCCAGGGTGGTGTTACGAATAATAAGGCCGTGGTGGCTGCATTCAGCCAGGTGACGGGCAAACCCATCACCGTACCGCCGCACTTTGATGTCACTGGCGCCATTGGCGCTGCCATTGCAGCAAAGCGTGCGATGAAGCCCGGACAGAAAACCGAATTCAAGGGTTGGAGCATCAGCGAGGCCAGTTACAAGATCGGGCTGTTCACCTGCCAGGCCTGTGCCAATCAATGCGAGATCCGCCAGGTGAAGATCGAAGGCGATCCCAAGCCTTTGTTTTACGGCGGGCGCTGCGAGAAGTACGAGAAGGACACACGCAAGGTTCACAATAAAAACATCCCCGGCCATTTCAGGAAAGTGTCGGAGATCATGCTCAACGGGTACGATTCTGCCAAACGCACCGGGAAAAAGACCATCGGCATTCCACGCGCCTTGATGGTGTTCTACGAACAGTTCCCATTCTGGCGCACAGCTTTTGAGGAAATGGGATTTGATGTCGTGGTCTCGCGTGAATCGGATAAGAAACTGGTGACGCATTCACTGGAAAGCATCATCACCGAAACCTGTCTTCCGGTAGAATTGATGCACGGCCACGTGGAAGGCCTCATCAGTCAGAATGTCGATTACATTTTCATTCCGTTTATTGTGAATGCCTGGACGGACCAAGATATGCCCACAGTGAACTACCATTGCCCCTGGGTACAAAGCACTCCTTTTATGGTGCGTGCTGCCCTCAGCGGGAAGTTCGACACCAGGCGCCTGCTGATCCCCACCTTCCACTTCCGTTACTTCGACCGGGTACTACTGGAAGAGGCGGCGGCCTACTTCGGTGAACAATTCAGGTTTTCGCCTGACTTTGTCAAATCTGCGCTGCGCAAGGCAGAACTCGTACAAAAGAAGGTTGAGAAAGCGCTTAAGGACTATGGACGCGATGTCCTGGCCAATGTCCCGGAAGGTGTACACCCCGTTGTCATTCTCGGAAAGCCATACAACTGCGGAGATCCTTTTCTGAATCTGGGATTGATCGAGAAGTTGATCAACCAGAACCTGATGCCGATCCCCCTGGATGTTTTGGACCTGCCGGTCCGCAAGGTGTTTGAAACCTATCGCAATATGTGCTGGCCCAACGGACAAAAGATCGTGGCTGCTGCCCGTATGGTGGCAGAAGATCCCCGTTTGCACGCCGTATACCTGAGCAACTTCCGTTGCGGGCCCGATTCCTTCCTGGTGCATTACGTGAACGAAGAACTCAAAGGGAAACCGTACCTGCATTTGGAAGTAGACGAACATTCGGCCGACGCCGGCATGATCACACGCATTGAAGCCTTCATCGACAGTCTGCGCGGGGCCGGTCAGCGCAGCAAAAAAGAGGTAAAGGTGCTGCGCCCCCGGAAGAGCCCGGAGTCACCATCGAAAGACCGCATTTTATATTTCCCGTATACCAACGATGCGGGATACGCCATCTCTGCCGCCGCACGTCGCTGCGGCGTGGAGTCCTATATGCTGCCGATGCAGGATGAACGCGATCTGGAGATCGGCCGCAAGTATACTTCCTCACGTGAGTGTTTCCCGATGATCTGCACCACCGGAAACTTCCTGCGCAAACTGATGGAGCCCGGGATTGACCCAAAGAAGGTCAGTTTCTTTATGCCCGACCATAACGGCCCATGCCGGTTCGGGCAGTACAATCAATTCCAACGGGTCATCTTTGACCGTCTCGGATACGAAGATGTGGAGTTCATCACACCTTCCAATGACTCTTCGTATGAAGGGCTTTCCGGCGGACACGGCGTCAAGTTCCGTTATAATGCCTGGCGCGGGTTTGTCGCCATCGATTACCTGCGCAAGTTACTTCAGGAAAACAGGCCCTACGAGATCAACAAGGGCGAGTCGGAACGCATTTATCGCGAAGGCGTAAAACGGGTTGAGGACAGCATTGAGTTTGGCAAGCTCAGCCTGAACAAAGCACTGAAATTGACGGCGCTGGACTTTGAAAAAATGCCTAAGGACCGCACAAAGCGAAGGCCGGTCGTAGCGGTCGTCGGAGAGATCTATATGCGCGATAATGCGTTCTGCAGTAATTTCCTGGTCCAAAAACTGGAAGCCCTTGGGTTGGAAACCTTGATCTCTCCGTTCTCGGAGTGGATCGAATACTCTACCTATCGCTACACACGCGACAGCCGTTGGAAAGGTGATAAAAAGCGCGTGCGGAAATCCAAACGGCAGGGCTTTTTCCAACACGTGCTCCGAAGCATCGTTCTCCGGGGCCTGAACCGGTATGTGGATCACGACAAAGACCTCGAGCTGAAGGCCATCCTGACCAACTGCAATCCATACGTGCATAAGGATTACGACGGTGACCCACCGATGGCCCTCGGCACCATTGCAACCCTGGCGAAGAAAGGTATTTCGGGTGTTGCGAACATCCTCCCCTTCACCTGTATGCCAGGCACCCTGGTCACCGCGGTTTCGGAAATGTACCGCCGCGACAACAACAACATCCCGCTCATCAATATGGCGTACGACGGCCAAGACACGGTGACCCAGGAAACCCGCCTGCAGGCGTTTGCACATCAGGTTAAAGAGTTTGAAAAGAACGGACGGGGTTCATCCGGCAAGATTCAGGAATTCCCTGAAGCCGGAAAAAAACAAGTTATAACAGAAGCACCCGTTATGAGCGAAGCAGTAATCTAATTGCAGCACTAAGGATACAGGTTAGTGTCTTTCCCGGGTAAAAAGAAAGAGCGTATTCCACTCATTTTTTTATACTAAAGTTTTACAAATCAGAAGCCTGCCCGAAGGGAATACAAATAGGTATAATGCTCGGCATTTTGACCTGGATGCATTAAGAGCGAAAATCGATTATTTAAAACAGAAATGACATGGAATTCAATTCCGCGTTCGCCAGGATTAATAAATTTGCAATGGAAGGTTTTTTATCGTATATTTACATAATAATTTACAGATTTTCTGATAATTAAACCTAAAATTATGAAAAAGATTTTACTTCTTACTTTTTCAACCTTGATTATTGTAATAATTTTTTCTTCTTTTTACGGCCCGGGAAAAGTAAAAACCTTTAACGAGTTTATGAAAAACCCAACACCAAAAAGTGACACATTCATTGTTATTGCCTGGAATGACCTGGGAATGCATTGTGCTAATAAAAATTTTAATAATTTTTGCGTTTTACCACCATACAACAATCAACATGCACAGGTAATCAAAGTGGGCAATGGTACTAATTTACCAATGATCGTAACTGGTGATTACAATGTTACTTATGAAATACCCGGTAACACATACTCCGTCGGAAAAACAGATTTCTGGACTTATGCCAATGCACTTTTTGGTGTTTCGCTGGCTGACAATATAGGACTTACCGGAGTGGGCCTGGCCGGAAACCTTGACACGACAGGAAATTATTTTCACATTGAAGGGATTCCAATTACGCCATATCCGGATAATGATTTAATAAATGAACATCCATACCAGCTTACAATAATAAAAGTATACAATTCAAGCAGTACTTTTCTGGCTCAAACACAATCGGTAATTCCTGTGTCCAATGAATTGAATTGTATCAGTAGTGGTTGCCACAGCAGCGAACAAAACATTCTTAACTCACATGAACAACTCCCCGGTTTTGACCCTAATGTGAGGCCCATACTTTGTGCAAACTGCCATCGAGACAATGCCCTCGGCAAACCGGGCACAATTGGAACACCGCCATTTTCGCAGGCAATGCATCTAAAACACGGAGAACTGACGAATGATTGTTATAAATGCCACCCGGGGCCAAACACACAATGTTTCAGAGATATCATGTTTACGCGTGGTATGATTTGCCAGGATTGCCACGGGAATGTGACCACAGTCGGGCAAACTATCGAAAACGGCAGGCAGGACTGGCTACAGGAACCTGATTGTGGGGCCGTAGCATGTCACGGGCCTCAACATGGCGCTGAACCAGGGAAATTATTCAGAAATTCTAAAGGGCATTCCGATTTATATTGCAGTGCCTGTCATGGTTCTCCTCATGCAATATTGCCGACCAATAATGCTAACGACAATTTGCAGAATGTTACTTTGCAGGGTTATGCGGGTACTTTAAATAAATGTGTGGTATGTCATGGTGTGAACCCTGTTGGCCCGGGTCCGCATGGGGTATATGCTTCTGTCATAGAATATAATCCGTTAAATCAGGATCATAATGAGCTATTTGATGCCTTTCCCAATCCGGTTAAGGATGTTACTAACATCTTTTTTGTGATCGTAAAAAAAAGTAAAGTCAGGCTTGAAGTATATGATAATTTAGGTAAGCGGGTTAAATTGCTTTTGGACCAGCACCTTGAAGCAGGACAATATCATGTAACATTTCCAATTGATGATATCCCTGGTGGTATATATTATTACACTCTAAAGGCGGATAAACAATCTTTTTCAAAAAAAATAATGATTGTTAAATAAGGATTGTTTGCGAAGGCGCCATACAATAATGGACATTTCTTTAATTATCCCGCTACGCCTGTTGCCATTACCCTTTTATGTATTAAAAACCCTAAAAAATGGGGTTTATCTTCAGTGTAAAGGTTTAAATATATTTAATGAAACGATGTTCTTAAAAAAAAATTCTTTGTGTTATACAATTTCATAATTCATATTTTTTAACATTTTATTGATTCCAGCTCCTGAATTATGTAATTTTGCATTAACAAACTAATCAAAGAAATTATATCATGAAAAAATTATTACTTACATTTTTATTGCTGACCGGCATTACGTTTGTATCCGGAACTTATCGGGCCATGGCACAACATAGCTGGAATACCGCGGCTGTTTTTGATGGCAAGTCTTGTATTAAAGAAATGGCCGGCTCTCTTAACAGCGCATCAGGCGAGATGACCGTGGAATTTTGGATCAACCCGGCACAAAACAACTCAAAATATGCGATCATTGGAAAAGACCAATTCAGGTTAATGACGGATGGGGGGCAAATACGTGTTCAAGTTAACGGAGCTACTCTTTTATATTCAACTGCCACGATTGATTCAGGTCAATGGACCCATGTGGCTGTTACATTCAGCGATGCCGGCAACGCCATTAAAATATATCTCAACGGTAGTTTGGACAATACATTATCAACGTTTTCCGGAGCTTTCGCTGCCACCACAGACACCCTGATTACCGGTGCCAATGCTTATGTGGATACGCTGCAAGGCGAACTGGATGAAGTCAGGATATGGAAAACTGTGCGTACGGCAACGGAAATCCAGAACAATTACAGAACACACGTGAGCTGGTATACATATTCCTACTATGACAGCGACCTGATCTATTGCCAAACGTATGAATTTGATGTATACAGCCCCGGATTTTATCTACCTTATGGGGGTGCAACCGGAAGTATTGTTGGCGATGTATTGGGCAATAAACCTTCAAAAACCGTATTACATAACAACAGCGTTTATTTCACGGGATCTTCCTACCTGGAAGCCAGCACTTCAAACGACCCGGATATTTCATTGATTGGCCCCATGACCGTGGAGGCATGGATTTATCCTTTATCAATAGGAACAGTACAACCCATAGTGGATCTGACCCAGGGCGGCGGAGGCTATAAAATGACACTGGAGAACACGGGTGAAATTTCGTGGTCAATGGGAGGCAATATTGGCACCTCAAACGTGGTACTTACTGCAAATAAATGGTATCATGTTGCCGTGATCTGCGGCACTCCCAGTGCCGGTTCTCAGGCAGCATATATTTACATTAACGGGACAGAGGATGCTGGCTATAATTATAATCAACTGGTTGTTAATACGGGAAAGCTAAGAATAGGAACCAATAGTTCCGCCACTAATTTCTTTAGCGGTTATATTGATGAAGTCCGCATCTCAAACTATTCTAAGACACAGGCTGAAATACAACGATACCTGCACACTCCCATCCTGAATCTCAACAAACCGGACCCTCCTAACATTACGGTAGCCTATAATTTTGACGGAACTATGTACTCAGGCACCAGGGATGGCAGCCTGTTAAGAAATTATGGTTGTCGCTTTTCTTATGCTTATGAGACCTATTCCCCGATGTTTCATCTGGGGTACCAACACGAATCACTGCTCGACAGCCTAAGCATGAAACACCCGTTTTCAGCTATACCGTCTGCAGGCACAGCCGGATATACATACGATACCATGATGGTCAACCAAAGCATTGCGATCGAATCGGATAAAATGGAAGTTTTTGTTTCTCTTAATCACGAATACACTCACGACCTGAAGATTGAACTTATTGGACCCGAAAACGATTCTGTAGTTTTGGTCGATCAGGTTTCCATTCCATCGAAAGAAATAACCTGCATATTCACCGGCCAGGCTTATGAACCGATGAGTAATGCATATGTTGATAACGCGCCCATAACAGGCAGTTATGATAACTTTAGTGTTTTCAACGGCAAGAACAGCCAGGGAGTCTGGAAAATCAAAATTACCGACCTGGCCAATGGTAACACCGGGGTGCTGAACAGCTGGGGAATTTTATTCAGTGGCGGTGTCTATTCGGTTAACGAACAGGGCAATGATCACAAGCTGGTTATTTATCCTAATCCTTGCGGGGGTAAGTTCTTTATTGAAATGGAATCGCTGTTGAGTTCGGACAACAGACTGGAAATCTTTAATATACTTGGCAAAAAAGTGTATCAGGCGAAACTTACCAGCGAAAAATCTACCATTGATCTTTCGGAACAACCCTCCGGCGTTTATATTGCCAGAATTTTCTCCGGGAACAAATCATATATCGAAAAAATAATCAAACAGTAAGCTGATAGTATTCAAGCAACCGGGCTTATTGGTTTTGTCATGCTGTTTTTCAGCATGCTTTGATAATAGCTCGATTTTTTTCAGCTATTTCCTGTCAAAAAAAGGGTTTTTGGAAGAAGCAGAAAGCGGGATTCCATAAATCACAGCGGATTCAGGGCCCAGCAGGCCGAGTTCCTTCACGGCGATGCCTACTGTAAACATCACGCGGTTATCCACCCGGTGGTCGGCAGCCACACTGACAGCCGAACCGATGGCAATGCCAAGGTCGGTGATATTGATTACACAAGGGGTTTGGGGAAAATTATTTTTTTCAATACAATTTTCAAAACCGCATAAACCGCAGTCGGGCAGGTTCATCGGGCTAATCCGGGCAGCAAGCAGCAGCATATAAGGCGCCAGCAGGATATTGTCTGCATCACGCAGAAAAAAAGCAGCACCGGACCTGACACCGATCTCTTTCATTTTATCGGAAATAAGCTGTATATCATCTTTTTCGGCAATGGCCACCATCAGGTTGTCAACTCCCCTTCCCTTGGGCGCCGTGCGCGCGGCCACCAGCATCTTCTGTGCGGCGTCGCGGATCTCCTCATTCTTAATTTCGTTTTCTGTAATCATAACTTTTTGGTGTTAATTACAATTCCTTTTTGCCACCGGCCATGAGCCACGAGCCATTATTTAGTCCCATGGCTATTAGCTAATGGCTATTGGCTATTGGCTATCCAACAACCCTCCCATTTTCAAACAAAACCTTCCGCTCAACAGTGCCATCTTCGCGGTACCACACCTCGGTGCCATTTTTCTGGTTCAGTGTGTAAGGTACTTCACGTTTCAACTTCCCGTTCCAGTAATATCCGTATAACACGCCGGCCCCCTTATCAAAATTCCCTGCTCCCACCTTAATACCTTTATCATCGAAATATTCCCACTTCCCCTGATAGAGTCCCTTTGTGAAAGTTCCGGAAACTTTTTTAATTCCATTCGGATGGTATTCGTAATACGGCCCGTTCAGGGTATCATTGGTATAATTTTCTTCGGTAAAGACGGCGCCGTTAGCGAAATAAGCTATGCTTTTGCCATTGCGAAGGTTGTGAGTATAATATTCTTCCCGCTCAAGCGCGCCTTCAAAGGTCCAGCGCGTCATTTTACCTTCGATCAGGCCGTCCACGTAAGTGCATTCCATTTGTTTGTTTGAATTCGAATAGTACCATGTTTGCAGGCCGTTCAGGTTATCGTTGCGATAGGTAAGTTCCGATTTTAGCACACCGTCGGGATAATACTCCTTACGGGTTTTGTTGCACGAAAAGAGTAACACCGGGATCAGTAAAATCAGGAATACTGTTTTTGGAGTTTGAACAAAAGTTTTCATAAGGCTGATTAATAATGCATCAGGCCACCAGCAACATCGAACGGTCTATTTTGTTGATCTTCTCTTCGGCAAATTTCCTGGTGATATGGAGGTCGCTGGTATCGTTCCTGGAAGGCATTTCGAACATGGCGTCGGTCATGATAAGTTCAAAGATCGACCGGAGGCCGCGGGCGCCGAGCTTGAACTCGATGGATTTTTCCACGATCAGGTCGAGGACCGAATCATCATAGGTAAGCTTGATGCCATCCATTTCAAACAGTTTTACATATTGTTTGGTAAGGGCATTTTTCGGTTCGGTAAGTATGCGTTTCAGTGTTTCTTTATTGAGCGGGTTCAGGTGGCTGATGATGGGCAGCCTGCCGACCAGTTCGGGAATGAGCCCATAGCTTTTCAGGTCCTGTGGCGCAACGTACTGCATCAGGTTTTCTTTATCGATTTTCTGACGTTTCGAACCCGTGTTGTAACCGATCATACTGGTCATCAGCCTGGAACCGATTTTATTTTCGATGCCGTCGAAAGCGCCACCGCAGATAAAAAGGATATTTTCGGTGTTGACCTGTATCATGCGCTGTTCGGGATGTTTTCGCCCGCCCTGCGGGGCCACATTCACCACAGAGCCTTCGAGCAGTTTAAGCATGGCCTGCTGAACGCCTTCGCCGGAAACATCGCGGGTGATGGAGGGGTTATCACTCTTGCGGGCAATCTTATCTATTTCATCAATAAAGACGATACCTTTTTCGGCTTCTTCCACATTATAATCGGAAACCTGTAGCAGGCGTGTCAGCACACTCTCCACATCCTCGCCCACATAACCGGCTTCGGTGAGCACAGTAGCATCGGCAATACAGAACGGTACGTGCAGCATTTTTGCAATGGTCCGGGCCAGAAGGGTTTTTCCCGTACCGGTTTCCCCCACAAGGATGATATTGGATTTTTCGATTTCTACTTCGTCGGCAGATTTTTTATTGCCTGCCTGGCTGATCCTTTTGTAATGGTTGTATACCGCAACAGACAATACTTTTTTGGCATCATCCTGTCCGATGACGTATTGGTCGAGGTGATGTTTTATTTCAGCAGGTTTAGGGAGTTCAAACTTTTTAGGAGCATTGCTTTTTTTGCGGATATCAAACTCTTCATTCAGGATCAGTTGTGCCTGTTCCACACAGCTGTCGCAGATATGCGCGTCAAGGCCTGCGATGAGGAGGTTCACCTCAGCGCGTTTCTTTCCGCAAAAAGAGCATTTTTCAAAGTCCTTAGGCATCATTTTCCGTTTTTACTTTTGTTGTAAAGCACCTCGTCGATCATGCCGTATTTCTGCGCTTCATCGGCAGTCATCCAGTAGTCGCGGTCGGCATCTTTCCAGATTTTCTGATACGTCTGTCCTGAATGCGAGGCAATGATTTCGTACAGTTCCTTTTTCAGTTTTTGGATTTCACGTGCCGTAATTTCAATGTCTGAAGCCTGGCCTTCGGCGCCGCCCATAGGCTGGTGAATAAGGATGCGCGAATGTTTCAAAGCGGTGCGTTTTCCGTTGGCGCCTGCACATAACAGGACAGCAGCCATGGAGGCAGCCATTCCCGTGCATATGGTGGCTATATCCGACGAAATATACTGCATGGTGTCATAAATGCCAAGCCCGGCATACACGGAACCTCCGGGTGAATTGATGTATATCTGGATGTCTTTTTTGGCATCTGCTGATTCCAGAAACAGGAGCTGTGCCTGGATGATGTTGGCAACATAATCATCGATCGGTGTGCCTAGAAAAATAATACGGTCCATCATAAGCCTCGAAAACACATCTACTTCGCGGAAATTGACCTGGCGTTCTTCGATGATCGTCCGTGTCATATCCTGCGTTGTGCTGTATTTGTCAAGTTGCGAGCTCGAAATGCCCAAATGCTTTAAGGCATAGTTGCGAAATTCTTTGGAGGAATCCATGATTATTGTTTTTTTGTGGATATTAATTTTACAAATTCATCATAAGTTACATCAACGTAATTTACGCTGAGATTATTTTTCAGAAAGTCAAGCAGCTTATCATCAAAAATCTTGTCGCTGATGCGTTTGGCTTCTTCTTCATTCCTTAAAATATTTTCAGCGATCTGGTCGAGCTGTTTTTCGTCGGCTTCATGATCGTGTTCGTGCCCTTCTTCATGTTCGTGCTTGTGCGCCTGACGGAAATAACTTTTAATAAACTCCTTGATCTCTTCTTCGGTTACATTCAAATTATGTTCCTTGATAATTTTATTTTCGATGAGCTGCCATTTGATCAGGTTTCGGTGTTGTTCAAAATCTTCCTCAATCTTTTCCTTAGTCAGGCTTTTATCGTCTGTCGTTTCCAGCATATATCTTTTCAGGAACGCGTCGGGCAATTCAAATTGAGTGTTGGCTCTTAAAACATCCGAAGCATCATTTACAAATTTGCGTTCACACTCTTTTGCGTAGCCTTCAGAGGCATCTCTACGGATGCGTTCGCGCATCTGGTCGATATTTTCTATAGGGTCATTCGGGTAAACTTTTTTATAGAATTCTTCATTCAGTTCGGCAGTTTTGTTACGGCTGATCTGTTTTATGGTGAAACGGAACATCGAATTGATGCTTTCCAGTTCTTCCTTTTTCTTTCCGATAAAATAGGCAGATTCGAATTCGTTGCGTGCGATTTTTTTAGGGTCAACATCCACAAAATCGCCAGCTTTCAGCCCCAGGAATTTCTTTTTGTTATCCTCGTCTGCGATATGTTCCATATAAATGAACGAATCGTTTTTTATGCCCCCTTCTTTCAGGTTTCCGGCCTCATCCAGTTCAGCAAATTCGCCCGAGACCATGTCGTTGTCTTCAACGGTATCCACAGTTTCAAAAGTACCGTGGCGTTTACGCATTTCATTTAAGTATTTGTCGACAGTTTCTTCGGTAACGCTGATCCTGTAATGTTCCACCTTCACTTTATCGGAAATGTCGAGGGTAAATTCGGGAGCTAATGCGATATCAAACCAGAAAGACAAATTTGTTTCATTATCGAGGTCGATAGGCTGGTTTTTTTCTTCGTTAGCCAGCGGGGCGCCCAGCACCTGAATTTTATTTTCGGCGATGTATTGATACAGCGCTTCGCTGTATGTTTTATTCACCACGTCGTATAAAAGCGATTTCCCATACATTTTTTTCACGAGTCCAAAAGGGACTTTCCCCGGCCTGAATCCCGGCATGTTAGCTTTACGCTGGTAATCCTTTAATTGTTTGTCAACTTTTTCCTGATAATCTGCAGGTTCGAGTTCAATTTTAATGGTCGCTGTTAAATCCCCTGTTTTTTCCTGTTCTATGTTCATTTGAAATTACGGTTAAAATGTGTTAAGTATATCTTTTGTTTTTTGTTCGTGCAGTTACTAATCATCAATCGTAAGGATGATGGAACTTTTACCATTACTCAACCCGCCAGAGCGGGAAATTTTCCAGTCTCTTCTTTCAGCAATGAACCAGAAATAAATCCAATTCATCCTTACTTCGTGCGCCTGCCTGCTGCAGGCAGGGATGAAGGGACTTCCGCCTCCGCCAACTGGCGGAGCGGATAAACTTCTCGTCCCAATCGCTATCAAAACTTGAAATTATCCAATTCATCCTTACTTCGTGCGGATGAAGGGACTTCCGCCACGGCGGATAAACTTCTCGTCCCAATCGCTATCAAAACTTGAAATTAATCCAATTCATCCTTACTTCGTGCGGATGAAGGGACTCGAACCCCCACGTCTCTCGACACCAGATCCTAAGTCTGGCGCGGCTACCAATTACGCCACATCCGCAAAACGAAGTGCAAAGATACAAAATTTTGCTTTTACTCATAAATAAGCGCTAATTTTATAGGACATAAAAAGTAGTTTTATTCAAATTATGCTACTTTTGCCCTCAGCAACCAAATCCTATGTTTTACTTACTTCTCTCCATTACCTGCTCCAGCATCATTTTTGTCCTGTTCAAATTCTTCGAAAAGTATAACATCAGCAATATACAGGCGATTACGGTCAACTATCTCAGCGCGGTGCTTTTAGGATATTTTTCCACACAGGAAAACATCTCATACCATATAGTTATTGACAAGCCCTGGTTAAGCCTGGCGGCCGTTTCGGGGATCATGCTGATGCTGACCTTTATAATTTATGCCATTTCAGTACAAAAAGCGGGTATTGCCATCACCAGCGTATTGGGAAAAATGTCCGTGATCATTCCGGTGTTGCTGGGATTTATTATGTTTCAGGAAAAGATCACCTGGATACGCATAACAGGAATTATCCTGGCACTGACAGCTTTTGTATTTACCCTTCAGCGTTCTTCGAAACAAAAAACAGCAATTAAATATTTAATATTACCCGTATTACTGTTTATTGGCAATGGCCTCAATGATTGCTTCTTTAAAATAGCCCAGGAACTTTATATCTGTGATGATTATACCACATTTCTCATTACAGCATTTTTTGTTTCTATGGCCATTGGTATGGTGACCATGCTGGTGTTATTGATCAGCAAAAAGGAAAAACTTCACTATAAAAACCTAGTTGCAGGAATCTTGCTGGGTATTTTCAACTGGTTTTCAACATATTTTTTCCTTGTCGGGCTCAGCTGTTTCGATGTCAGTGTTTTTGTCCCTGTTTTTAATGCCAGCATTGTGTGTATAGCAGCATTGACAGGTTATTTTTTCTTCCGCGAGAAACTCACTAAAACAAACATCATCGGAATCATCCTTGCTATTATTGCTATCATCCTGATTGCCGGCATAAAATAAAAAAGGCCTTCCTTAGCGGAAAGCCTTTACAGTATTTTTTATCAGGTATTAATTTTTCTTCACTTCTTTAACTTCAGCTTGCTTGGTTACCTTGTCTTTTGTTTCGTTATTCTTTTTTTCCAGGTCATTTACCTGAAGTTCCAGATCGTCAAGCTCTTTCTTCTTTTTGTTGTAATCAGCATCACTGATTTTCTTTTCTTTTTTCTTCTGTTCTAATTTAGCTTTTGCTTCTTTGATTTTTGCGTGAGTATCTTCGTTGGTCTTTGTGGTTTGATCAATCTTGGACTGGGAGATGGTTATGGCTTCGTGTTTGGATTTTGCTTCTGCAGCCCTGTGCTGGCCGAAATCCTTGCCCTCGAGGCCTTCTTTGTTTTTCCCGTAGGCATTACCTTTGCCCTGGTTTTCTTTGTCTTTTACCTGTCCTTTTCCCTGATCGTTCTGAGGTGTAGGTGGTGGAACAGGTTTAGGAGCTTTTGACGGATCGGGTTTGGGAGGGGTTTGCAAATTGGGCTTGGGAGGTGTGGGTGGTTTATGTGTCTGCCCGGGTACAGGCTTGGGCTTGGGTGGGGTTTTGTCTTTTCCTTGCTGGGCATAAAGTTGTGTTCCGGAAACCAATCCGGTAACAAGCAATGCAATTAAGAATTTTTTCATGGTCTTAAGATTTAAATATTGTTCAACAAACTATCTGCTTTTTGATTTAATTCTACTGCTTTATCACTAACAGTATCAACAGTGCTTGAAAGTTCCTTCAATTCCGGTGTTACGATAGTGTCGTTGGTAGCTTCCGTTTTACTGCCACCACCACAAGCCGCAAACATGCATGCGCATGCAAAAATGATAAATACTTTTTTCATAGTTGTTTTTTTTAATTTTAAAACAAATATAATAATTTTATTATATGCATTAAGATTTTTCCCGGGTTATTTTAGCATATTTTCATAATTTTGAACTTTGATTAAGCAAATAATAAAAACTGAAACAAAACTTATATTTATGAAAGCCAGAATTGTTAACGAAAAATACCTTGAAAGCGCTTTAAAAAGGGCCAAAGAAAAAGGTATCATCCTCCCTACCTTTGAACAAATGCAAAATCCGGAGATGATCCCGGAAAAAATCAAAGATAAGCTTAAAAACATTGGATTGTGGGACCTTCATCCCCTGAACCTTTTCCGTATCTCATGGAAAAACGAACCCAAAACTTCCGGCGGATTGTTCGGTAACGTGAACTACCTGGAAATTCCCAGAGAAATCACAGGTGTTGATGCACATATCGTATTATTACTGGGCAAATGGTTCCCAACCGGCGCTCACAAAGTTGGCGCTGCTTACGGTTGTCTTGTCCCGCGTATTGTCACCGGGCAGTTCGACCCAAGTTATCATAAAGCAGTATGGCCTTCAACCGGCAATTATTGCCGCGGAGGAGCCTTTGATTCTTACCTCCTTGGTGTGACTGCAGTAGCCATTCTTCCGGAAGAAATGAGCAAGGAACGCTTTGACTGGCTGAAAGAGATAGGCGCTGAAATTATTGCCACCAAAGGCTGCGAATCGAATGTAAAAGAAATTTATGATGCCTGCTGGGATATAAAGAGAAACAGAAAAGACTGTGTGGTGTTCAACCAGTTTGAAGAATTTGGAAATCCCTGCTGGCACTACCACGTAACCGGGAAAGCGGTCGAAGAAGTTGTAAAAAGCACCGGACATAATCTTGCAGCTTATGTGAGCGCCACAGGATCTGCCGGAACTATTGCTGCCGGCGACTACCTGCGCACCCAATATCCGCATATGAAAGTAGTTGCCTCAGAAGCCCTGCAATGCCCTACCCTGCTCCGGAACGGATTTGGAGCACACCGCATCGAAGGCATCGGCGACAAACATGTGCCCTGGGTTCACAATGTAAAAAATACAGACATGGTCACCGCCATCGATGATGAAGATTGCATGAGGATACTCCGCCTGTTCAACGAAGCAGAGGGAAAGAAATATTTGAAAGATTCGGGTGTGCCGGCCGAATTTATCAACCAACTGCAAATGATCGGCATTTCAGGCATTGGGAACTTATTGTCTGCCATAAAAGCCGCCAAATATTATGAAATGACCTCCGACGATGTTGTGGTGTCGTTGGCCACAGATTCCGCAGAAATGTACCAATCCCGCGTGACAGAACTTGCCGAACAAAAGGGAGCATACTCTACAGTGCAGGCCACAAAAGATTTTGAAAAATGCCTGCTGGGAACTGCCACCGATAATATGAAAGAATACAACTACTACGATAAAAAAGCCGTGCATAACCTGAAGTATTTCACCTGGGTGGAACAACAAGGCAAAACCGTTGAAGAGATCAATCAACTCTGGTATGAAAAGAATTTCTGGCAGGATACGTTCTCACAGGTCTACGGCTGGGATGAACTGATCAACGAATTCAACGAACGCAGCGGCGTATTGAAAAACCTGTAAACTGATGTGTGAATTTTTAAAAAACCCGCATTTTCAGGAAGTTCCTGGCTGGATCAACCAGAAGAACGCTTTTATGAACGATGATATTTTAAAATTTCACCGTTCGCTGGATGGCTACCAGCCCACCCCTGTGCATACGTTGAATACCTTAGCCCACCATCTGGGAATTCAGTCCGTTTTTGTAAAAGACGAATCGTTTCGTTTTGGCGTAAAAGCTTTTAAACCACTCGGGGCGTCATACACGATCTACCGTTTTCTGAAATCAAAATGGGAATCCAACTTCAATACTGAATTTTCAGTTTCTGATTTTCAAGATCCCGAGAAAATGCAGGCGCTGGGCACCTTCACTTTTTGTGCCGCCACCGACGGTAACCATGGCCGCGCTGTGGCCTGGACGGCCCGGATCCTGAAACAGAAAGCCGTGATCTATATGCCCGCCAATACCGTTGCTTCACGGATCAAAAACATAGAAAGCGAAGGCGCAGAAGTGGTACTGATTGACGGAACCTTTGATGAATGTGTAAGCCGTGTTGATGCAGATGCAAAGGCTAACGATTGGATCATCATCTCCGACACGGCCTATCCGGGCTATATGTATTATCCGCAGTTTATCATGGCCGGATATTCAACCATCTTCCGTGAAATGGACAACATCGTAAATATGCCTCAACACTGCAGGGCCGACATCGTTTTTTTGCAGGCAGGTGTTGGCGGTCTTGCTGCCGCAGGAACATGGTACTACACAAAAAAATATGGAACAAACCGTCCTAAGATCATTTGCCTTGAACCCACACGCGCTGACGCTTTCATGGAGTCTGTAAAAAACGGCCAACCTACGCATTCAAAACGTGATTACAATTCCATAATGGCCGGGCTAAACTGCGGTGTTTCGTTACTGGCTTGGGATTATATTTCGGAGGGCGCAAATTATATGATGACGGTCAGCGATGCTTATGCCGAAAAAGCCATGAAGCAATATTATCATCCACTAGGCAACGACACGCGGATAATTTCGGGAGAATCAGGCGCCTCTGGAATGGCTGGCCTACTGGCCCTTTTTGAAGACGACAAATTTTCGGGATTGCGTGAGGACCTTGGCGTAAACTCCAAAACTTCAGTTTTAGTTATTAATTCTGAAGGAGACACCGACCCTGAGAATTTTAAAAAAGTCGTTTTATAAACCCTCAATATGGCATATAATGCGTAACTTTATGAAACAATAAAACATCAAAGTTCTTTAAATCGAAACGTTTGGCATAATTTAAAAACAGGAAATATGAACAAGCAGAAGACAAATATCCTAATATTCACAATGATCGTGATACTATCTTGTATGTGTGCTTGTAAGAAAAATGAAAACATACCTGACAACAATCCCACTAATCCAAAAGCGACATCATATGACACAATTTTTCCGTTAGATTATTTTCCTGCATTTCCTGGTTCATATTGGAAGTATGTGGACTCCAATAATGACACGACCGAAATCAAGACAGATTCTGTTTATCAAAAAGACTATTATACTATAGGCTCACTTGCGTATGTATCTGACACTTTTTTTGTTCCAATATACAATCAGATACCCATTTGGAGATATGAAGCACATACAGGCCCAATTTCAAATTCTGGTTCATATCCTCTGACAAGAATCTTGTCTGACTCATTACCAGTGGGCAGTAATTGGGTTATTTACGCTTGGTCTGGGACACAAATTAGCAGGAAAATTATTGCGAAAGACACGACAATTACAATTTCAGTCGATTCATATTACCCGACCATAGTTGTTGAGGAGTATTACTCTGATGGACCACCAAATAACATACGGATTGCGAAAAGGTACTATACAAAAAACATAGGGCTAATCAGAGAAGACATATATAATATCACGGATTCGACCATAAACACCAAACAGATATTTGACTACTTTATAAACAATTAACTTCAAGACAAAAATAATAAACCAGGCCCAAAAGGGGCTGATACCGTGGCTGAAAAAATAAGTGTTGCAAATACGAAATAATAAATAAAAAAAACAGAAAGTTTTGTTAAATTCATATCAATATTTTCCATGATTTCATTCAAACTAAACGGCGAGCAAATAAGTTACGAAGGCGATTTAAAAAAGCCGTTGCTGAAGTTTCTTCGAAACGAGAAGGACATCACTTCCTGCAAGGACGGTTGCTCGGGCCAGGCCTATTGCGGCGCTTGCATGGTAGAGGTAAACGGTGAAGCAAAGCTTTCGTGCATTACTCCCATGGAACGGGTAAAAGATGCAGAAATAATCACGCTGGAAGGTATCCCCGATAATGTCAGGGAGGTGATCGCAAAGGCTTATGTTGATAAAGGCGCCGTTCAATGCGGATTTTGCACACCCGGATTTATCATGCGCACCAAGGTTTTATTTCAGAAAAACCCTCAGCCATCTCGTGAGGAAATAGTATCCGCATTAAATGTTAATTTATGCCGTTGCACCGGATATAAAAAGATCATTGATGCTATTGAGCTGGCAGCAAAGAATCTGTCTGAAAATAAAACGACAGAATACCATGAAAAAAATGCTGCTATCGGAGCATCATTTCCCAAATATCAGGCGTATGACACTGCCATCGGAACCCGGAAGTTTGTGAACGACCTGAAATTCCCGGGCATGCTTCATGGAGCTTTGAAATTCAGCGATCACCCGCGCGCCAAAATTTTAAAGATACAAACTGAAGCAGCAGAAAAACTGGAAGGTGTCATTAAAATAATTACGGTTAAAGACATCCCCGGCGAACGCATAACGGGTTCCATCATCAGCGACTGGCCCCTGATGATCGCCGAAGGAGAAACGACAAGATTTATAGGCGATGTTTTATGCGGGGTCATAGCTAAGGATGAGGAAACTGCCCGCAAAGCTGTTGAACTGGTTCATATAGATTACGAAATATTGCATCCGGTCACCGACCCGTATGAAGCCATTAAGGCAGATTCTGAACTTGTGCACTCCGGCCGCCCAAACCTGCTGGATAACTGCATTGTACGCCGTGGAGGCGATATTGATACTGCAATTAAAAATTCAGCTTTTGTCTCTACAGGTTTTTATACAACGCAGCGCATCGAACATGCCTTTCTGGAGCCCGAATCGGCTGTGGCACTGCCAGAAAATGGCGGTATTCATCTTTATGATGGCGGACAGGGTATTTACGTGGACCGTAAACAAATTGCGAAACTGTTAAATATTGCTCCTGACAAACTTCGTATCACCATGGTTCCCTGTGGCGGCGGCTTTGGCGGTAAAGAAGACCTGACCGTGCAGGGGCATGCTGCTTTGTATGCACAATTAACGGGTTCACCTGTTAAAGTTACCCTCAGCAGGGAAGAATCCATCCGCATGCATCCCAAGCGCCATCCGGTATTTATGGACTTCACCCTGGCCTGCGACAGCAAAGGAATGATAACAGCGCTGAAACTCAGGGCTGTCGGCGACAGCGGCGCTTATGCCTCTGTCGGGACAAAAGTGATGGAACGCGTGGCGGGCCATGCCAGCGGCGCCTATCACGTTCCGGTGGTGGACATTGAGTCAAAAACCGTTTACACAAACAATATTCCCAGCGGCGCCATGCGCGGGTTCGGAGCCAACCAGGTAGCCTTCGCCCTTGAAAACTGCATCGACGACCTTTGCGAAAAAGGCAAGTTCGACCGCTGGCAGTTCAGGTACGACAATGCCCTTGCCGAAGGCAGGATGACCGCTACGGGCCAGATCCTTGAACAAGGTGTCGGAGTAAGAGCGACACTACTGGCTGTCAAAGACGAATTTTACAAAGCAACATATGCAGGCCTCGCCAGCGGAATAAAAAATTGCGGCATAGGCAACGGCATGCTTGATTTTAGCCATGCCCAAATAGAAGTTAAATCAAAAAGCGAGGTGGTGGTAAAACACGGCTGGACCGACATGGGACAAGGTATCAGCAATGTGGTGATACAAATCCTGTCTGCTGAAACAGGCCTGGATCCTAAGATCATACAAGTTGAAATGGATACTGAAGCCGGCCTGGAAACAGGGATGACCACCTCGTCACGTGCCACGGTCCTGCTCGGAAATGCTGTGATTGATGCGGCACGAAAACTCAACACCGACCTATTGGAAAGGCCTCTTGCTGAACTTACCGGCAGAAAATACGCAGGATATTCCGAATGCAACTGGACCACCAAGCCGGGCGCTGATGTGGAAAAAATTGTCACCCACTTTTCTTATGGATATGCCACACAACTTGTCGTGCTGGATGAACAGGGTAAAATTAAAAAGGTTGTAGCGGCACATGATGCCGGAAAGATCATGAACAAAGCCATGTTTGAAGGCCAGATCGAAGGCGCGGTGGTGATGGGCCTGGGCTATGCGCTTACCGAAGACCTTCCCATGGAATACGGCTACCTGCAGAGCACAAAATTGAAAGACTGCCGTTTGTTAAAAGCTAAAGACATCCCTGAAATAGTGGTTATCGGCGTGGAAGTGGAAGACAGTTTCGGGCCATACGGCGCCAAAGGCCTTGGCGAAATCGGGCTGGTACCAACGGCTGCAGCAGTTACCAATGCCTATTACCAGTATGATAAGGTGAGAAGGTATAGTTTGCCGATTAACAGGAAATGATTCATATTAACTCATACGATGACTTTGAGTCATCGTATGAGTTCGGGGTCACAGACTTCGAACAACTGGCTTTGAGTCATCGTATGAGTTTTCAAAAGGGTTCGAGTTTATAAGTTTTCCAACCACACATTAAATTTCTCCATTTTTTTGGGATTTTTGGATATCCATTTTGTCACTTCTTGCGAATTTGCAGATTGCGAAATATAGTAACTGAAGGCTTCACAATTTTCAGACTCCAGCAGGCTATTAAACCTTGTTACATAAAAATCCCACCAGAAACCTTTATGGTCTTTTTTTAACTCGCCTAAAACACTGAAGAAAGATCTATTATTCTCTACAAACATTTCCATTTCACTTTTCTTCTTGTTTTCATCTATAAACCTGGATGCGGCAAGCATGCTGACCATCATATCTGCCGCACCGAATTCTTCGTCTTTAACAGAAGTGGACGAAATACTCACATTAATTTTTTTCTTGCCTTCTTTGGCTACTCCCGTCCCCAATTCGTCCATCAAACTTTTATAATAAAATTCCGAACGTTTTGAATCCGGTTCTACCATCAGGAAATAGTATAAGGACATCAGGCATTTCACGCGCTGACCTTTTATTTGCATGATGGCCGCTAAAAGAATATGGCTGCTTCCATGGCTGGGTTTTGCTAAGACAGCCTTAATGGCAGCTTCTTCGGCTCCTTCGTAATCTTTTTGATTAAATAATGTCAATGCGAGGTTATAATTTAATAAATTGCTGTTCGGATATTTTGTCAATCCTTCTTCATAAGACTTGATTGCTTTGTCGGGCTGGCCAAGCATATCCTGTGAACTCCCCAACACAATGTAGGCTTCTTCCAGATAGGCTATATTTTGTTCAATAACAATTTGGCTGTGTTTTATCGCTTTTTCGTATTGTTGTGTAGCCATATAGGTGTACGATAATTCATAATTAGCCGCCAGGGAATTGTTATCAATCTCTAAAGCGGCTTTATATTTTGAAATGGCCTCATCATACCTTCCCTGGTCATGAAGCGCTGTTCCCTGCGAAATCAGTTCATCGATCTTATCGTTCTGAGCGGAAAGGTCAGCCGTCAAGAGCAATCCTAAAGCGAATATGATTAATTGTTTCATGATTGTATGTTTTAATTTATTAATTTAATTTATGGGTCAATGGTTACCTGATGACATAATGTTTTGTGGCCGAATTGCAGCCAGGCTATTATTCTTTAACTATAATCCGACTTAGCATTGCAGAATTTTCATCAGTCAGCTTTATTATATAAATACCATTATTCAAATTACTAATATCAACATGATTGTTTTTACCCGCCAGGGATTGTCTCAATAATTCCTGTCCAAGTAAATTACAAATTGAAATTTGAGAGAGCTCATTGTCTGACGAAGTTTCAATATTTAAATAACCCGAGGTTGGATTTGGGAATATATTCACAGTAGCCGACATATCATAGGAATCTACATTGGCGATACCACCGTTGATGGTTTTCATAATCGTTCCATTATTACCAATGGCAAAGCCAGTGTCCTTAGCGGGGAAATAAATGGAGCGAATTACTTTTGAGTTTGCAGGAACCTGATTTGACCAGGTAAGTCCCCCATTATTTGTTTTTAGGATGAAATTTGCGTCAGGGCCGGTAGTCCCGCCACCAACATATCCTGTCATGGCATCTGTAAAATACATTGTTAATAATGTTTGTACCCCTCCGGTAAAGTATGGTGTCCAGGTATTTCCCGCATCTGTCGTTTTAAAAATTTTTCCACTATCCGCGGCAATATAACCAGTGTCTGTGGTTGGGAAATATACTTGTAAATAATTGCCCCACATTCCGCTTTGCTGAATCCAATTTGCCCCGCCATCAATGGTTTTTTTAAAAACGCTTTCCCCTACTGCGTAGCCTGTATTTGGATTTGTAAAGAAAACAGATCGGTACGTCCATGCATAGAAAGGTTGGTAAGTCCAGTTTGTTCCTCCGTCCGTAGTTTTACCCAGCGTTTGATTTGTGCCTGCAATATATCCTGTATCAGAACTTGTAAAAAAAACTGAGTACAATGTACTATTTGTCCCAATTGGTTTTTTTTCCCAGGTGACGCCTCCATCGGTGGTTTTATAAAATGCACTTGGCTCGCCAACCGCATATCCTGTATCTGCATTTACAAAAAATATGGAATAAAAATGATCCGTACTCGTACCGGAATTAAGTGCTGACCAGTCTTGCCCGCCATTTATTGTTTTTAAGATCATGCCGTAACCACCAGCAACATATCCAATATTAGAATTCACAAAATAAGTAGAGAATAACCAATTCGTATTATCTGAATTCTGAAGTACCCACTGTGCATTCGCTGTTTGAAATGCCAACAAAACAATAATTAAAGCAAAAAATTTTTTCATGATTTTTATGTAGGTTCAAACTTTATATCATGCAATAACTCCTTTAAAATATGAGAAAACTGTAACCTGCAACTTTTTTAAACAGGTTTGATTTTATCACCCATCAAATATAAATATTATTAATTACAACAAAACAAAAATTTTCGGGTATTTCTTACAAATAGCTACCTGATAAAATTCATATATTCCTTCCGTTCTCTCTTTGGCGGCTCAATCGTACCGGCAGCAGCTTCTTTCATTTTTAACAGCCATGCCATGTTTTTTCCCAGCACACGCATGATCTGTTTGCCTTCCAGGTCCTGCCCCACTTCACCGGGAGCCGCGCCGTGTATCACGTTCCAATAATTTGATGTGGCCAGGATCATCTCGGAATATGAAAGATAATGGTACAGGCAGTCAAGAGTGGCCGAACCGCCTGTTCTCCTCACTGCGGTAACAGCTGCTGCCACTTTGTGCCGGAAAAAATTCCCGTTCGTGCCCGAAACAAAAAACAGCCGGTCGAGGAAGCTTTTCATCGTACCCGCCACGCCGGAATAATAAACCGGAGAGCCCAGGATAATGCCGTCAGCAGTTTTTATCTGCTGTATCCACTGGTTCAGGTCATCGGTCTTAATCGTACACTTCTCATCCCGGTTCATGGCACATGTGCCGCAGGCGTTGCAGCCATGTATCATTTTATGCCCGATGTGCAGGATCTCAAACTCAATACCCTGAGCCCGGAGCTCATTGCCCACCATGTTTAATGCATGAAATGTATTACCTTCTTTGTTGGGGCTTCCGTTTATTGCTATTACTTTCATTGGATTGATTTTTTACATTCATAGATTATCTGCTTATTAAAAATTTTTGTAAATGGCTTTATGGGATGACAACAGTTTTTTTATTCGGTAATTATTATATTATACTTTTTTGCTTTTTCGGTAAAAATATCAAGTTTCTTCTTTCCCTTCATTTCTGAATATACCAACCTAATCATGGTCTCACTGTCCTTTAGATATTCTGAATTTGTCTGTGTATAAATTTTATGAGCTATGAAAATATTTTCAAGCGCATTTTCATAATCCGATTTAAGAAAAAAGATTTTGCCGCAACCAAAGTACCCTTCAGGGTTATCTCGGTAATAAAAAACAAGTTCTTTATAATATTTTAGTGAGTTTTTATTATCTTTCAACAATGAATATGTTACTGCAATATTTAACAGTGCAATTTCACCTTCCGGAAATATTTCCAGGGATTTCCTGTATGATTTTAAAGCATCTTTATAATTACCCTGGCAACGGTATGAAAGGCCAAGGTTATCTAATGCATTAACAAAATTATTGTCAATTTTGATTGCTTCATTGAATTCCATAATTGAATTTGAAAAATCTCCTTTATTAATATAATCATTGCCTTTTTCATAATGCTCATTTGCAGACGAAATCGCTGATAATTTATAATATTGTTTTTTCTTTTCTTCAATCATCAAATGGCGCAAATGATAACAATTAGAAGGAAGTATGTCAAACACTTCTGTGAGTGTTTTAAGTGCTCCCTGAAATGATTGAAGATATTCCTGATCCTCCGTAGGGCCATTAGTCATATAATAAGCTGTCGCTGAAGAAACACAATGTTTTAAACTATCCTTAAGCTGATCATACGTATCGTATGAATAAAGACAGTCACATGCTCTTAAAGCAATTTTTTCAGGAATTGATTGTGCCTGCAGATTAGCTGCTAACGTAAAACCAAGAAGGAAATATGTAAACTTTTTCATGTTTTTCTTTTCTTAAATTAAAGCCAAATTGTTTTCTTGTCTGATAAAATAAATTTTATCTTATCGCTCACTTATTAGCGCTTCAGTTTATTGCTATTACTTTCATTGGATTTCAAATTATTTATTTAGTGAAGGAAAAAAGCTGAAAAGTGCATATTAATGATTTATAGAAAATCTAACTTCAACATCGGTATTCCCTTTCAGCATGGACCAAACCGGGCAGTACTTATCTTCCGAAAGGCTTATCACTTTGTTCATATCATCTTCTGTGACATCGGGAGATTTAAGGTAAATTTCAACTAAAATGGTTTTAAAGCCCGTCGGGTGTTCTTCCTTTCTTGAACCTTTTGCATGGATTTCACACGCGATGATTGTTTTGTTCATCTTGCGCAAGAACGTCAGCACGGAGCTTCCAATGCAGGAAGTTAAGCTGAGAAGCAGCAATTCCAATGAAGTATAGCCCATGCCGTCACCCAATGGCGGAATATAGTCGATAGAGACCGGGGCATTTTCTCCAACCGTCCCGGTAAAACCCAACCTGCCATTAATAAGTGTGACAGATGCACACAATTCTTTCGATTTATCAGTCATTTTTTTCTGATTAATTTTTTATAAAAATAGATTATTTATTGTTTTCATGCATTGCCCCATATTTACAATCCTATTCCATTTCTGATATTATCCGACAGTTCGTTCAGGAACCGCGCCATATAAGCCCCGTCTACCACATCATGATCAAGCAGTACCGTCAGGTTCAGCATCTCCCTGACCACTACATTACCATCAACCTCAAGCGGTTTTTTGGTTATTCCGTTTATCCCAAAACATACCGGATGCACCGATACCGGAATGAACCAGCCATTTACATTTCCCACCATCCCAATAGAGGTAACCGCCACATTGCCCATTTTACGATAAGCAAAATGTGAATGTTTTAACAGGTACTTCCAGAAAGATCTTCTGATACATCCGGGCAACCGGGAATACATCCGTTCCATCCTTTCCGATCGGCGCTGGAGCACCATATCCCCAGCCGCCATGTTTTCACTTTTGGCTTCACTGATCTGGGCCGTTATGGACTCCAGGCTTCGTTCATTCGCCTTTTCAATGACCAGCGGGACCGGGACTTTTTGCCCGTTCAATTCTTTCTCAACCGCCATCGAAATATTAATATCATTGAATATTACCAGCTTTTGTTTTCCTTTAAGATAAGCGGCCACCTGTTCATGATCTTTGATCGTAAGGCTGATCGCTTTGATCAGCCAGGCATTAAATGATATTTTGCCGGTCTCGTTCTTATACTTTTTAATTCTTTTTCTGCTGTCTGTCACATCTATTTCGATCATGGAGGCAACGTGATGCTTTTTAAGCCCGATCGCACACACATCGATGGTGGCAATTCGTGTTTTTGAAAATTTATGAATCCTGAACCCGGCCATGGCTGATTTTTTTATAACTAAAAAACAAACTATGAGATAATCATCACGCAGTATATTAATTCTAAATATCGGAGCTATTTATTTTATTCAAAAGTAACGATTTTTACACAAAAAAACAAGGGACAATTTAATTCATTACCGATCAACGATTCCGGAAGTTGTATCCAAGGCCAACGCCTAATGTATACCGCGTCGTGAACCCAAAAGCGGGAATCCCTTTTTTGTCGATCACGGCCCATAATCCCGGCGAGAATTTTCCTATCCGGAACAAACCCGGGTAAACATTTGCATTGATAAAATAATCGCTCACATTGCTTATCTGCAGTGAGGCCAGCAAAGAATTATTTTTATCATAAAACACCCCGAAACTGAAAGGCGTGGTAATGGTTACCTGCCGGGCTTTTTCAGACAGCAGGTAGCGCTCACCCGAACGCACACCTGCACCGGCAGAGATAGCGGCGCCATTCGGAAATTTCCATGAAAGACCTATGAGCGTTCCCATCCCCATGCGTGTAAACAATGAAAGCCGGCACTCAAAAGGCAATTCCCATTTGAACGAATAATACTGCCCGCAATTATACAGAGAAACATCGGCCAGTGTCAGGGAAGGCTGCAGGCTCCAATCGGCCATGTGAAGCTTTTGGCTGAAAAAACGGCAAACTTTTTCAGAACTGAATAAGGCCACCCCTGCAAAATTAAAAATGTACACATCGGGTATGGGATCGCTATTGGAGCCAATATAGCCATTGTTTTCTATAGTCTCATTCAGAATATCGGCAGCCATCAGCGTGATAAAACCGAATAGCTTCGGGCATTTTACACCATTGTAACGATACCACTCAGATATCGTAACATACGACATTCCTCCTCCAACAACATGTAATATATAATTGGGCATCCACTGCCCTCCTTCCCTGCTAAAGGTCAATGGCAGCAACTCGGTCTTCGTAAATTTCCACCATCCTACTTCACCAATCACTTTGAAGGGATGCCCCAGATTCCAGAAAACATTTTTTGCAGATGTTTCATACGGAAAATTAAGGATCTGCCTGTCGTGGCCGGTTAGCTGGCAAATGTCATAGCCGGAGTTTAACACCAGTGTCAGCGGATTGAACACGCCCTGAGAACCATAGGTGTATCCATGATAGAAATAATAAGGTTTTTCAGAAATGCTATCTTTACGAACACTGTCATTCTGGGAATTGGCAGGAACATTCAGTGCCAGAATCAAGGTATGTATAACAAGCAAACGATATAAAAATAAACGTTCCGTTTTTTTCGGCTTTACCTTGTCAATCATTCTTCAGCTTATTTTTGCACGAATTTTACGGATGTAAAAGTAAAAAATATTTATGGCTGTCAAAAAAAAACTCCCGGAGTGTTTGAAACTTCGGGAGTTCTGTAAATTATCAGTCAGCGATTCAACTTTCGCCAAGCCGTTTGAAAACGTCTAAATGAAATAAAATTACTTTTTACTTTTACAGTTTTTTACAATGAAACTGCCAATGTTTTTTCCTGCCACCTGATAAGCTGCCATTATTCTGAGGCCGCCATCATAATTTGCAAAGGAAACAGACTCGCCGATGACTTTGGTTGCCATAATGGTAGCAAGCACGTTTGAAGGGTTCGCTGTTTCTATCAGGGTAGCCTGAACATCGATAAAGGTATCTTCCCCAATGCTTTTTCCTCCAACCGACACTCCGGTATAAACGCCGGGGCGGATTTGTACGGTTTGAATCTTAAGCGTATAGGTGGTGGAAGCTTCGCCGGTTACTGCAGTTGCTACGATTCCGAGTTTTTTCATTGAATTATTCAACCATTTCATGAATTCCGGTTCGAAGCGTGCGGTCTTGTCTTCTTTCCATTTTGTAGCCCATGAATCACCTGAGCCGGATTTCATCTTGTTTTGTTCCTGGGTTTTCTTGGTAATATAGTTGTCTTCTGACATACCATCCACGAGCATATTGTCATAAGTGAACACAACACTTAGTGCTGTTTGGCCATTAAGTACTTTCAGACTTCCGTCAATAAGTTGCGTTTTCCCATTGGTTGCAAATCCAGGTTGTGCATAACTCGTAGCGGAAACGCAAACAAAAGCGATCATTAAAAAGAAAATTTTTGATGTTTTCATAAGTAAGTTTTTTGTTAATTAATACTAAATTTTGGAACAAAGGTATACATTTTTGCAAAAAAAAGACAAATCTCCTGCTACCTCTTTTTTATTTGCCGGTATCTTATTCCTTTATCATCTTCTTTACCACAACGCCTTTTTCAGTTTTCACCTTAATAAAATACAATCCTGTTGCAAGGTCCGAGATATCAATGATAGTCTTATTTTCAACCGTTTTATAGCATTTAACGAGCTGCCCCTGGTTGTTGGATACCTCTATGGCCGATTTTTGCGGGCTTTCAATGGTAATATTAGCTGTAGCCGGAACAGGATATATCCTGATGTCCTTATCATCCAAAATTTCACCGGTTGATAAATACTGATAGGTGTCGCCACCCTTATAAACAATATAGTTTGCGAACAATCCCACCACATCACTGCCATAGGAAATATACATATAACCATTGATACCCCAATCCGGCCCCCATGAATTTCGCAATATCCAGTATCCGCCTCCCGCGACAGAAGCGCTGTCACACCATCCTACCAGTACGACACAATGGTCAAACACAAGTCCGTTTCCGGTATAAATATCCCCGGAATAAGTACTCCATTCAGAACTTGCAGCACAAACATCCACCCATACAGGGCCGTGATGATAAATGGCCGATTTGATGTTGGCATCAGGCGGCATGCCCAGGAAATTAGCGCCAGGCACGTTGGCAAAGCTGTCGATGGTCTCATGATAGGTAAAAGGGCCTCCGCAGGTCCCTGAAATTCCGTTTGTCAGGTCTTGTGTCCATGGATAGTCCGATTCATAAACCGCTCCCTGCGGGGCCATCCAGAAACTGTGCGGGCACAAACCACCGTTGCATCCCAGGGACAAGGTATAGCAATTGGTCAGGTAGGCTTCTGAAATGTCTTTATAAACACCATCTTTAATATTGATGTTGCATTCCAGGGTTCCTACGCCGGCAAAGGCCCAGCAGTCGCCACACTGGTGCTGATCTGCTATAGGAGTGCATAACGGGCGCCAGTCAAAATGTGATGGAAGGTCTTTGGGGGTTGAGGTCGTATGAACGGGTTTCTCTTTTGCAGGCGGGACGTAGTTTCCGGAGTATTTCCCTCCTGAAATTATAGTGACCACAAAATGGTCAAGTGCCGGAGTATCTTTTTCCCACGGGCGCCTCAACGCTAAGTGCAGTTCTGTGGTTCCTGCCGAGGCGCCAACATACCTGAGTATCTGCGTACCGGCCTGCCCTGCGAGTATCTTGCCATCAATTTTCAACGGGTCCGGGTCATGGATAAAATCATCATCTCCGACCTTTGCTATGGAGTTAATTAAGGCTTTTTCAGGAGACGTTTTTGCTTCGCACCAGATATACCCTGTTGATGCCTTTCTGGGCAGTTGAACTTCCAATACCTGGTCCGGGGCAAGCGTAATTGTTTGGCCGTTATTGCTTTTTGTTGCGGTGACAAAATTCTGGCAATTGGCACCAACCGCCAGCAAAACAAAAAATGAAGCTAAAACAGCATATTTTTTTTTCATTCTCTTAATGATTTTTTTTAATAAATATTTTACCAGAAATTAAAGTTAAACATCCACAATTTTATTCTTAATTGCAAACTTGATCAGGTCCACAGTGCTCTTAAGTTCAAGTTTCTGCATGATATGGTTTTTGTGTGACTCAACCGTGCGTATGCTGATGAACAGTTTATCAGCGATTTCCTGATTACTTAATCCCCCTGCAAAATGCTTCAGAATCTCAATTTCACGTGTGGTGAGTTTGTCTTCGGAGCGCTCCGGCAGGTTATCCGCGGTCTTTGCTTTCTGTACATAACTTTTCAGGATGACATTCGAGATCGACTCGCTGAAATATTCTTCACCGGCATGGATAGCCCTGATGGCGTCGATGATTTCCTTGCGCGTGGTATTCTTAGGCAGGTATCCTTTAGCGCCTGATTTTATGGCATTAAAAATAAAATCCTCACCGGTATACATCGACAGGATGAGTATTTTGATGTGAGGATGAGATACCGAAAGCATTTTGGCTATTTCCAAGCCGGAAATTTCAGGTAATGAAATATCCATGATGATGATATCGGGATCCTGCAACTTTAGTTTTTCTTTCAGCACATGGTAATCGGATGCTTCGCTGATGATATCAATATCATCAACATCGGTGAGCAAGGATTTAATGCCATCGCGCACAATCTGATGATCGTCGACGAGTATGATTTTTATTTTTTCCATAGCTGCATTTATGAATGATTTACAGGAATTTTTACTTTCACTTCGGTACCTTTGCCCAGATCGGAATGCACATTAAATGTGCCTCCCAACATATAAGCCCGTTCCCGCATATTATAAATTCCGTTTCCAACATACTTATGCGTAGTACCAAATTTAAAACCTTTTCCATTATCTGCAATTGTAAGAACGTAGAAATTTTGCTTTTTTTCGAATTTTACTGATATCACCGATGCCGCTGCGTGTTTCACGGAATTGGTAATCGCTTCCTGGGCAATACGGTATAAATACATGATGCATTTGTTGGTGAGTGTTTTGGGATTGATGGTATTATCTGCCATAAAATTAATTTCGATACCGGTATGTTCCGATGTTTCATTGCACAATTTACGAATGGCATTAATAATCCCGAACTCTTTTAAACCAGCTGGCATCAGGTTGTTCGACATCCTGCGTATTTCATCTATGGTTTTATTAAACAGGGTTCGCAGGTCATCGAACTTCTTTTTGTTTTTCTCATCGCACACCTCAATGTTTTCCACTTTCAGTTTCAGCGCTATCATGGTCTGGCCGAGTCCGTCGTGAAGATCGCGCGCCAATCGCTGCCGTTCAATTTCCTGTCCATCGATGACCCATGAAAGCCGCTTCAGACGCTCTTCCTTCAGTTGTTTCTCCACCTCAGCACGTTTCGAAATATCGCGAATCACTGAGGCTATAATCATTTTACCTTTATATTCAATAGCACTCTCCTGAACTTCGATAGGAAATTTCTTATTGTCTTTTTTTAAGGCCATCGTTTCGTAAGTATATGGCTTCAAAGGAATTTTAAACCCGCTTCCCGACTGCCGTTCCTGGAAAACATCTTTTACGGACATGTTTACCAGTTCAGCTTCCGAATAGCCCGTCAACCTTGAAACAGCCTGATTAACCAATAAAATCCTGCCTGTGTCGTGCAGCAGAATTCCATCAAGTGTGGCGGCATAAAAATGAGTAAGCCGTTCTTCATGGTCTTTTGTTTCATCCAAATGCTGTTTAAAATCCCGGATCAGCTTTTTTACAGAACCTGCTTTTTGCTCATTTCCGGACAGAAACGAAATATTCCTGCGGATCTTTTTCAGCATGAAATACCTGCTGGCAAAGACAATGATGACAATTGCCGCCAGTAATGCCAAGATTTCATTAAATAAAAGGCCCATGTGATAAATAATAAAAAACCTGAATAATTACAACAAATATATAACTTAGCTGTCAGAAATCAAACAGGGTTCATTTATTCTTTCATATTTTTTTTCATTTTCAACTCATCCTGACCATGATACTCATTGCTGACAGCGGCTCCACCAAAACACACTGGCTATTGCTAAAGCCGGATAACAGAACGGCAAGTTATTACACCAAGGGCTTGAATCCTTATTTTGCCGGGGAAGATATTTTTAAAAAAGTACTGGAGAACGATTTGAAAATTAATAAAAATGAAATCAGCCAATTGCATTTTTATGGTTCTGGCTGCGGTACCGATAGTGCCGTTTTTTTTGTTGAAAATAATTTGCAAAAATATTTCCCTTCAGCAAAAATAGACGTTTACAGCGATCTGTTTGGTGCGGCCAGGGCTTTGTTCGGGCATGGCAGCGGCATCGCATGCATACTGGGTACCGGTTCCGTGTCATGCGTTTACGATGGCAAAAAGATCACCGACCGGGTTCCTTCATTGGGTTATATTTTAGGCGATGAAGGCGGCGGCGCCGCGCTCGGCAAAGAATTGCTCAGGGCTTATTTTTACAAAAGGCTTCCTGAACATATTCATCACGCATTTGAAAGCAACTACGCCATAAGCCGCGAAGAGGTGCTGGAAAAGATCTATCACAAGCCCTCACCAAATGCCTACCTGGCTTCATTTTCAAAATTTTTGAGAACAAACTTCCGTGATCCTTACATTCATGATTTGGTGTATCGTTGTTTTAAGAATTTTTTTACGGATCATGTGGCTGTTTATCCCAATTTCAAAAAATTACCGCTGGCGTTTACCGGATCGGTATCTTCAAACCTTAAAGAAATCCTTGAGGAGGTGGCCGGGGAATTCGGGACTACGGTTTCAAAAATCATGAAAGAACCGATGGACGGGCTGGTGGCGTTTCACAAAGGAATTGAAATTTGATATAAATTTGGAAATCCAAAATTATTGAAGATCGTCAATGATACTTTTAATAATAGAAAAGTTTGCAACAAAAATATCATAATCGCTTCCAAGGTTCCCAATAGCTTTTTTATTATAGTTTTCAAAAAGGTTTCGGTGCCTGCCTATTGCGATATATAGCTTTTGCTCTTTCAGTGATATTTTTATTTCCGAATTATATTTACTGCAATAATCCTGAATCATACGCACGGTATTTTCCGAAATTACAGCACCGGAATAATTAAGTTCCTTATTATTAAATGAGATGAATACAGGCAGTAATGGCCTGTTAAAATCACAAATTGTAAATTGGCCGTAAAAAAAACTTTTAAAATAATGAAATAGGTTGACCTCACATAATTTGAACGGAATATTATTATAACTACCGTTCATACAGTCATCACCTTCGTAATTAAAATCTTTCTTTGGGATTAATCCGGAATCGAGCAGGGATTGAAAATGAATTTTCTGAAAAGGCATAATTTTTTGCATTTCCGGGTTATGTTCCCTGATAAAATTAAATACATCTTCCTTAAAATACAATTTTGCTTTTTTCAACGCGGAGGAAGGCGCAAAACTTCTAGGTTTAATAAATATCATCACCCCAAAGAGCATTGTGCCTATAAAGGATGTAAAAAAAACCCAGAACCCAAATTCAACCATTTGATTATCATACAGATGCTTTAAAAAATCGAAAAAATTGTTAAAAAGAAAGGCGCTGATAATAGCTAACAATATGATCTTATTGATAAGCCCTTTCCTTACGACATAATTATATTCTATCAGGTGTTTATATATGATATCCGCTATGGTCATAATGAAACTATAATGTTTTAGGCATATAATGGATATTAAAATACTAATTACAAAACCACCAGTTTCACCACCGACTTTTGATTCCCAGAAATCATTTTAACAAGATAAACACCTTGCGCAAAACCGCTCAGATCAATCGTCTCAGAATTGATTCCCATGCGGGCGGCAATACTTTTATAAAAGAGTTGTTGCCCATAAGTATCCGAAATTTCAATTAAACTTAAATTTTCAGCAATGCTTTCCCATGTAACAACAATGCTTTCAGTGGCAGGATTCGGGTTGATACTAAGATTCTGGAAACTGCCATTTTCAGTAATTCCAACGCTGTATATATCAACAGTGTCAATAAAAATGTCATACCCACAGCTGTTGGTTGCTGTAAGTGTTACGATATACGAACCGTTGGAGGTAAAAGTATTCGTCGGGCTGGTTTCCACAGAATGGTGACCGTCTCCGAAATCCCATTCATATGAATAGGCATCGGCTGTTGAATTAGTAAAGTCAACAATATTATCGGGGCCGCTGAAAGTAAAGGAGGCGTCAGGCACAGCGGAATAAACAAAAGCTGTTACCGGCACCCGAACGCTCTTACAAGCACCGGCCTGCACGTTCCAGTTATAAAAATAATAGTAGCTCGAACTGTTATAGCTGTTGCCGGTAATACTTAAAATGTCATTCACCGTATAGGGATAAACCGCCCCGCTTGAATTGCGGAAAAGCCTTTGCACGGGGCCGGTGTTGACAAGCCTGTAATTGGTTCCTGCAGGAATACTCCAGTTCAGAAAAATCGTAGTTTTTCCTAAAGCCAGGTTAATGATGGTATCAAGGATATCGGCACCGGAACCTGACTGTAATTTAATCGTGCGGTTACCTTCAAGGTTTGCATAAACATCAACCGAAACCAGGGTCAGGTCTGTAAGGCAGTTAAAAATCAGATAATGCCCGGTGGTACCGGTATAATAACCTCCGCTACCTATCAGTGTATCCGGGGCCCCTGCCGTATAAATTTCGTTTGTCACCGATTCCGCATAATAAGTGGTAATCGTGTCCAGCATGGCAGTGGTTAAGGTATCACCGGCATAAACCAGGCTACCGGCTATTTCATCATCATACCAGTTAATGGTGCCTTCCGAAAGTGCCGTCAACTCAGCCTGCGCAGGGCCGCATACCGTATCATTTATTACATCCGGAGCATCAGGACGCTGAACACTTATATAATTTATTCGGGTAAAAGTATTATCCCCGTATGCGTTCGTAGCTTTAAGCGACACCGTATAATTTCCATTTGCCAGGTAATTATGAGACGGATTTTGAAGGTTGGAAGTATCGCCATCACCAAAATTCCAAAGAAATGCCACCGGTGAATTGGTAGTCAGGTCCGTAAAGTTTATCAAGCCGTCGCAGGTATTCAGCGGTTCGGCTATGAAAGCAGCAGAAGGCGCCAATCCTGCAGTCGCACAGTTAAAATCGATCTCATAGCCTCTTCCCTGGGTATATCCATCGGAATAAAAATGCAGTGTTATGGAACTCCCGGTAGAAGTGATGGCCGGCGGTGGCGTATTCCCTGTCAGGTTGCAGTATTTGCCGATAAGAGTGGCAGACGTATTGGACCCGTCAAATACCTCAAGGTAATCATAATTACAGCTGCCGTTGTCTCCCGGTTCCACATCAAAATCGACAAAGTTAAGAGTGACAGAGGCAGCGCCCAAAGCTGAGATGGTTACCGTATCGTTTGAATTGGCAATATAGTTCCCTGTACTTCCGTTATCGAGAAGCATGCCCTGGCAGGCATTGACCGTCGTAACGTGATTTTGTTCGGTGTAGTAAATACAAGGCTGGTCAATGTACAGCGAATCATAATACGTTTCGGAATTAATTCCATTTACAATGGTAAGCGTGATGATTTTCATCCCCGGTGAGGAATAAACAACCTGAAAAGGCCCGGAAGTATTGGCTGTCAAAGGGAGTGCATCCGCTCCAAAATCCCAGTTGTAAGTGAGAATATCTCCGCCGGAAGCATCCGTGAAATCTATCTCCTGACCGACACAGGCATTACCATAAGCAATGTTAAAATCAGGACGTAAGCAGGTTGATGTAAATGGGATATTCGCAATATAAGGCCTGAAGTTGTGTTTCGAAATCGTAAGAACTGCAGCACTACCAAGCACGGGAGGAAAATGTAAGGTGAGCGGCGTTGAATTAAGGCTGTCACTGGCAATAAGTTCGCCATCAACAACAAGCGTTGCCAGGCAATGGGAACAACTGGCCGTATTGATAGTAAACGAAGTATCATGGCAAGCAATGGAGGCCTGGTGCGAGGCGGAAATTGTTCCGGGAAAAGCAGTCCAGATTTTCATGGCCGGATCACCGAAATAATGGAACAACTCATGGGTGTATTTATCATCGCCCCAGGTCTGGATCATTCTGATGATTCCCTGGTTCAGCACGTCGCCCATCGTGTATACAGGTTCATGAGGCACCGGGCTCCCAACAGGATCATCGCCATTACCGGATAAGTTGGGTACCAGTCCGGGGCTTGCCCAGATAGCGTCAAACATACCTGCAATCAGCCCGTCGTTGAATCCGCTCCAGCTGTAATAAGCCGCCCCGAATACGCCAACCGCGCCACCATTAGCCTTACGCAAAAATTTTTCAGAGAAACATTCACTCAGCTGGTATTCGCCGGTATGGCAATTAATGCTGAAAACCACAGGCAGTTTATTTCCGTTGTTCAGCATATTAATATCATTTGTAACAAATTCGGGTGATGCCCATCCCGAGCCGCCCACATAACCATGATCGCGGTGAGCGAGGAACAGCCTTCCATCGGCTGAATTCAAAGCGGCGGCTATGTCATTTTTATCACCATCCCACGCAAATCCATTGCTTCGTAGAAGTTCCGCCGGCAAGGGCTCTGAATTTGCATACAGGCCATTGTTATAATATAAAGGAGTTGTGCCCGTGTCTGCTTCAAAAATCCTGTCAACCGTAAACCCTTGCTGCGACTGCATATAATTCCTGATTTCCTCATTGGTAAGTACAAAGCGCCTGTCTTCATAAGAGTTATCATCATCATCCTGAAAATATGCGCTAACTACGCCCTTAGAATAAAAAGCAGGCTGAACAGGTGGATTTTTTTCGTAGCTGATAATTTTGTTAACTACGGTCATAGCTTCTGTGGCTGATGACACCGAAATTCTCCCGAATGCCAGATCGGCCACGTAATCCGATGCTCCATCCATGCAGGCATAATACAAATCGGTCGCAAAATTGTCGCCGTAGGTCGGATCCTGATGAATCTCGCCGGGCACCTGATCGTGGTCGCCGAGGATCACAACATAATCAGGTTTGGGTGACCATGACTGATAACGGCTTTGTATCTCTGATTTAACCTGCGGGCTTGTCCAGCTTGACCGTGACACTATTTCTGTGGAATAACCAAGCTGGTTTTTCCATTTGGCCAAGCTGTCGGCTGCCTCCAGATAGTCCGAATGCGTAATGATGATATAATTTTTTGCACCGGCTGTTTTTGACTGTGACAGAGAATTCTTTGCCGAAAAATACAAATCCGTTTCAGCTTTCACAGACACATTGTTCAATACAAGGTTTTGCAGTTTATTAAGGAAAGCAGCCGAATATTGCTCTTTATGATTGAAAAATTTTTTATTCCGTGAAAATTTAACTTCATAATCCAGTTGGCTAAAGATTTTTGCCTTTCTCATTTGTGGATTATACTGCACAGGGCAAACCTGAATTACCGCAAGAGAAATACCTTTGACTTTTATAATATTAACAAGTGTTACAGGATTTTCAGGATACCAGGTATTGCTTTGATAAAACGCCGAATCTAAAGTAAATTCAGGGTCCGGATCGCCATAACGATCGGTGGCATTTCGAAGAGCAGGGTAAATAAGCAGGCCATCCTGTGGTGCAAATGGAGCGTTTTTCAAAACAATTTCAGGCTGAGCGCCATCAGGAATTAAAACAATATCGTAACGCGCAGGGAGAGCCGGTTTGCCAATTTCTTTGAGAAATGTAAAATCTTTCACACCCAGGCGCACAAAAAATGTGTTGTTGTATGTGATCTCATAACGGTTTGTGCCGCTAAATAAATAAGCCACTCCTATGCCCCTGATTCCGTTGTCGGTCAGGCTTCTAAATACCTGCTGGCCACCAGTGTTCAGCTGCGCATAAGCATTAAAAACAAAAAGCAGGGTTATTAAAACAGAGAATATTTTCTTCATTTGCAGTATTACGCTTTTCGTTGATTGATCAGTCGATCGCTATCTGTTTGTTTTTCAAAATAAACAATCGGCCAGTGGCAGAACAAATTTACAAAAAAAACAGTTGCAAGAAAATAATAAAAAATTGGAAAACAAAACCGCTTATCTTTGCTGGACAAGACCATAGAATGAAAAGAAACCTAATTGTTTTAGCAATACCGCTTATGCTTATACTAGGTGCTTGCGGGCAAAAGGCCGAAGCCGACCTTTTGCTCTACAACGGAAAAATATACACCGTTGACAATAATTTCTCCATAACAGAAGCCATGGCTGTGAAAGGCGGGAAAATTCTTGCCACAGGCAGCAGCGATGTGATCAAAAAGTCTTATAATTCGAAAGCCAGCATTGACCTGCAGGGTGGCATAGTTTATCCCGGTTTCATTGATGCACACTGCCATTTTTATGGCCTTGCACTGATGCTGCAACAGGCTGATCTGAAAGGATCCACCTCATTTAAAATGGTCATCGAACGGCTGAAAGCCCATCAAACTAAACTTCACCCGCAATGGCTTTTGGGCCGGGGATGGGACCAGAACCTCTGGGAGGATAAAAACTTCCCGGATAACACACTGCTCGATGAAAATTTCCCTGACATCCCTGTGGTGCTTACGCGCATAGACGGGCATGCGGTTATTGCGAATTCAAAAGCGCTTGAACTTGCCGGCATTACTACGAAAACACAAATTGATGGCGGGAAAATCCTACTGAAAAATGGCAAACTCACCGGTGTCCTCATTGATAAGGCCGCCGACATGATGAAAGAATTTGTACCAAAACCCAAAGGCGACGAACTTGCCACCCTGCTTCAGGAAGCCCAGAAAAAATGCCTGGCAACCGGATTGACCACCGTAGCTGACGCAGGATTATCAAAAGAAACAGTTCTCTTTTTGGAACAGTTGCAGTCGGAAAGCTTACTGAAAATAAATATTTATGCGATGCTCGATCCCTCAAAAGAGAACATTGATTATTTTGTAAAAAAAGGAATTTATAAAAAAGACAGGCTGCATGTTTGTTCCATTAAATTGTATGCCGACGGGGCACTGGGTTCGCGTGGCGCCTGCCTGCTGCAGCCATACAGCGATGACGCAGCAAACTTCGGGTTAATGCTTGAGACCCCCGACTCGCTGAGGTATTATTGCAACATTGCTTACGAAAACAATTATCAGGTGAACACGCATGCGATTGGTGATTCAGCCGTAAGGCAACTATTGAAAATCTATGCAGCAATTCTGAACGGAAAAAACGACCGGCGCTGGCGCATCGAACATTCACAGGTAGTTAATCCAAATGATATCGGTATGTTTGGCGACTTTTGCATCATTCCTTCGGTTCAACCCACACACGCCACTTCGGATATGAATTGGGCTGAAGCCCGTCTTGGAAAAGAAAGGGTGAAAAACGCCTATGCCTATAAAACACTTTTATTACAAAACGGATGGATTCCTTTCGGCACTGATTTTCCCATTGAAGAAATTGATCCCATGCTGACGTTCTATGCAGCCGTTTTCCGTAAGGATATAAAAGGCTTTCCTGAAAATGGTTTTCAAACCGAAAATGCTATCACCCGGGCTGAGGCGATTCGAGGTATAACCCTTTGGGCTGCCAAAGCATGTTTTGAAGAAAACGAAAAAGGCAGCCTGGAAGCTGGTAAATACGCGGATTTCGTCATACTCGATAAAGACATCATGACGATCCCCGAAAAAGAAGTACTATCCGCTAAGGTTTTAAAAACATTTATCCGGGGGGAAAAAGTATTTAGTTCCTCAGACGAGGGAAAGTAATATTGTTCTTTCCGGATCACATCATTTCCATTTGTTAATTTTAACAGCCAACAATACGGATTGTTTTCAGAGCGTAATCGAAATCCAGAAAGAGATCCCAAACTGTTTTGTGGCTATTCCAGAATAATTTTGGATATTTTCACTCCTGAATCATCCTTCAACCGGAGTACATAAACACCTCGCGGCAGGCTCGAAACATCCAGTTGACAATTCTTTTCAGCCGCTTCCCGCCTCATGATCAACGCTCCCGCTATAGAGTACAGGCTGATTTCGGTAGTTACCTCATTATTGATAGTAAGCAGGCCAGTTGCCGGATTTGGATAAACTTCTGCCAACACATCATCCAGGCGCTGTTCAAACCCTGTGGCCAGATAATAAAAACTAAAATCATCGAAAAAGGCGCTGGTATGGTTTTGAATGGTATGCGAAGCCAGCAAAATTATATTCATAGAATCCGGTGACTCCGTGTAATTCGTATCCCATTGTATGGGCAGGTCGAACAGCGTATAAGAGCCAATAGTTGCAGAAGTGTCAAAAGCAACGCCGCCCATAGTGTCTTGTTTTTGAAGCACGGTATTATATCGCCAGAAATAAAGGTAGACGGACATGGTGTCAATATTTACCGGCAGGTACTTATAATAACCTCTGAAATTATTGGGTTTATCGGTAAATGGGATTCCTTTGGTAATAGTCATGCTGCTAATATTGATCTTCCCCAGGGTTGCAACGCCCGGAAGTTTAACATTGTATATAATTATGGTGGTGTCAAGCGACCTTAATTTTGCAGCATATGTACCTCCGTGTTTGTCGGTTGTTTTATAGCAGCTGTGCAGGCCTAAGGTGTCAATGGTATTGTAGTTAAGCGGCCTGTTATCCGGATATGCAGCCGACCATCCTTCAAAATCGGCATTGGGCATTTGTGTCTGGCCTTTCAGGCTAAAACTCCCTGTCATAAACAATACAATGAATAATATGGTCAATTTTTTCATTTTTTTGCAAATTTGGGTTTACGGCTTTTCAGCTTCGGCCTTTTTCCTGTGGGTCAGAACGTAAATGATAGGTAAAATCCCAATGGTGTTAAAAATAGCAATACAGATAAACCAGGCAAGGTGGTTGTTCCGCGCCGACTTCCATAATGCAATAAATTTCCATACAATATCCCAGACAGCCAGGATAATCAAAATTGGAATTAAAGAAGAGTTTGGTTCAATTAAACACATAATCGTATTTTTTTTGTTTGTATTTTTTCTTTCACAAATATAGGGGTTTTATTAAAAAATTGTAGATTTGCACTAAAATACTTTTTTTTTAACATTTTCTATAAACTCATCACTATGAAACACATAAGATTGTTATTCATCCTGGTAATTATAACATTCAACTTCCAAAAAGCCAAAGCACAGGATATCGATCTTGTAAGCGGCGATATTACCATTCTGATTGGCCAGCCAACCATATCAGTCTCTTTTGTTTATGACGGGATGGATGTTGCCGGTCTCACTGAAGATTATTACCTGAAACAAAAAAGAGGTGAATTCAGAAAAGCAGCCGATGCTGATAAATTTGTTGCAAAATGGAAATCCGACTTCAAGGATAAACACGAACCTAAGTTTATAGAACAGTTTAACCTTGGCATGAGAAAACTAAAATTAAAAGCCGAGAAAGAAGGCGACTCCAAGTACACCATGATCGTTACCACCAACAAGATAGAACCCGGTTTTTACGCAAGTTCAGGCGGTATAAACAGGGACACCTATGTAAACCTTACTGTTAATTTCGTTGAAACTGAAAATCCTGAAAATATCCTTGCCACCATCAAATCTGAAAAAGTTATCGGAAAAAGTGACAACTCTGTTGAAATGAAAGACCAGCAGGCAAGAATAGCCAATGCTTATGGAGAATCAGCCTCTAAGATCGCCAAACTGATAGTAAAACTCTGCAAATAGATTTTAAACAGGCAGGTTCCGGATTTATCAGAACATCCCTATCCTAATTTCAAGTAGAATTATCCCGATCGATAAAAGTAATGTCACTAGGGTGGTTATTATACCTGCCTTAAAAAACTCGAAAAAGCCGATATGAACTTTATGATGCTTTGCTGATTCTATCACGATCAGATTGGCCATCGCCCCAAGGATGGTCGCATTTCCCGCGAGTGTAGATGCAGAAGCAAGCGCTAACCACATGGCATCCGATGAAATGGTTTTCATCAGCGGTAGCATGGCCACGGTAAACGGCACGTTGCTCACAAGCTGCGATGCTAGGAGGCTGATCCCGTGAAGCGCGCTGACACCGGCAACATCGCTTGTCAGGGGTTTGGAACTGATGATATATTCCATCAGCCCTGCTTTTTCGATCCCATGAACCACAATGAATAACGACGCAAAAAACAGCAGTAACACCCAATCAATTTCCTTGATAACCTTTGAAGGTTTGATCTTTCCGAATATCAAAATCAACGAACCGCCAAACAAAGCGATCATCGGGATTGAAATATGAAGAAAGGTGCTGAAAAAGAAAAGTATTACCACCCCTAAAAATATTGGAACGGAAAACTTCATGGATTTGAAGTTGTACTCAAAACCGTTTTCATACACCTGGAGCGGGGTCTTATCTTTAAAATCCCCGGGATACAAAAGACGCATGATAAAGATGATGATCAACAGGCCTAGTATTGATACCGGAAGCAGATGCAGTAAAAAAGCACCGTATGAAATTCCCGAATTAATCCCGATCATCATATTCTGAGGGTTTCCCGTCATGGTCATGGCACTGCCAACATTGGATGCAAGGATCTCTGCAATAAGGTATGGAACAGGGTTGATGCGGTATGCAAGGCACAATGCGATGATTACCGGCGTGAAAAGAAGCACCACCGCATCGTTGACCATGAAAGCGCTCGAAATTCCGGTAACAAAAACAATGATCACCATCAGCCTGAAACGGGTACGTGAAAAGGCCATGGTCTTTCGGGCAATATATGAAAAGAAGCCATCCAGCTGCAAGGTGGAAATGATGATCATCATACCAAGCAATAAAGCTATGGTGTTGAAATCGATAGAAAAAATGGCCTCTTCAAAATTCAGCACATTAAATAGTATCATAGCCACTGCACCAAAAAACGCGGCAGATGGCCGGTCAATGTTTATCCATGGAAGGCGTGTGAAAATAATACCAATATAGGTGACGACAAAAATTACTAACGCTATAATCTGAATCGTATTCATTGCATCAATCGGCTAAATTACATACCCAGGCACCAGACTTTCGGGTTGAATAACAAGGAATCCCAATGTCTGCACATTGAGTTGTCCAGTTTTTTATATTTTTTTCCGAATTGGATGCGTCAAAAATGATCAAGGACGGCTCGTATTGTGTTAACAGCTCCTCCATAGTGATATCAGGGTTTTGAGAAATCAGGAGGTAATCCAGCGCCAACTTATGACTGTTGAATGTGGCCTTGTTTATTACTGCGAGTTTTCTCCCTGCAAAGCCGTAAAAGTCGCCATGGTTGTAAAAAATATTGTTCTTAAAAGAAACATTTTCTTTAGTCATCACTATCGGAAAAACATTGCGCGACCTGTGTTTGCAGCGGTTATTCATGATGTGGAAATCCTGTTTTTTTGTATCATAAATAAAAGCAGAATCGCAGATAAAAAAAGCAGACTTGCCATCAAAAAAATCAATGGCCGTATGTTTATTCACCTGATAAACAATGATTTCTTTTTGAACCAGTGCGTTATAATTACGTATTGCCACAGAAATCAGCAGTAAAACCACAAAAGCAGCACTTCCGATCAGTGCCTTACTTTTATGTTGCAATAGAAACACACAAATACAGATAACAATGGCATAAATCAGCACCATCTCGGTGAAATTGACCGGCACAGCCCTTGAAACTGAAAAAGGAAGTTCTTCAATAAATGATATTGATCCGTTGAGAAACATCAGGGAGTATGAAAGTACCTTTGCCAGCAATAAGGAAAGCCATGGCCAAAAAGACAGCGCCAGCACCGCTATTCCAAGGTAGATGATCAATCCCGACAACGGCACAGCTACGATATTGGTCAGCAGGAAATAGTTGGGAAACTGGTGAAAATAATACAGGCATAAAGGAAATGTAATCAATTGTGCCGCAAGAGAAACAGCTATCAGTGACCAGGTCTTACGTAACAGCCAGTTTTTGGGTGTCCAGGCTTTTTCAATAAAGGGGTAAACAGCAACTATGCCAATTACAGCCAGATAGGATAACTGAAACCCAACAGCTGTTATCATATACGGGTCAACCATCAGAAGTACAAATGCCGAGGCTGCAATAGTATTGTAAATATTGGGCGGCTGCCTGAAAGCATTTCCGATAATAACAAAACTGAACATGGCGGTTGCCCGCATGACCGATGGCGACATACCGGTGAGAACCGCATAAAACCAAATAAATCCAAGCAAGAGCAAGGCTTTTGGGATTCGTCCGTACCTGGTTTTATCAAAGAATAGCAATAAAAAGTTCAGCACGATAAAAATAATTCCCACATGCAAGCCCGATACGCTAAGAATATGAACCGCCCCCGTTCCCTGATAATCCTTGATCAGCTCCGGATCCAGGTTGTCGGTGTATCCTATTAACAACGCTGAAACAACGGCGTATTCATTACCTTGTAATTCATTTTTTTTCAAAATATTCAGAAACTTATTACGCAGTGTATATGCAAAACTCATGAGCGCGTTTCCGTTATGGGCCGAAATTAATTTCCAATTGGCATTCCTGACATAGCTGCTGTATTGAACCGACCGATACTTCAGATAATTTTTATAATTATACTCTTCAGGATTCAATGGGGGCGCAACCTCAGCATACTTACTTCTCATCAATACCTCATCCCCATAATTCAGTTTTTCGGATAATGAATCTTTTTCAAGATAAATTATTGCCTTACCAGAGGCAGTATGCCATTGGGCAGAATCTTTAACCGCCACTATTTCAACCACGCATTTGCAAACCTTCTCCCTGACCTGAACCGGCTCGGTGAGGCGTGCCAGGGTGTAATTTTCTTCCGTCAAATAATTACCAAAAAAGGAATTGTTGTTTTCATTATTCTTAAGCGCTGTCAGTTGGTACCCCGCAAGAAGGTAAAACAGGGCGATAACGAAACCCGTGAGCCATCGCATTTTATAGCTGATCTTTTTCTGAAAAAAGATAACCAGCACAGCAAGTGCAAGGGCCAATACAACAAAAAAATAAACCGGGATAAGAAGGCTCAGGTCAAAATACAAGGCTACGGTGATTCCCGATAAAAAAGGCAGAAGAATACGTGCAAACGGATAACGGTTCCAGAACATGTATTATTTGATATTCAACTCATCGTAATTTACGACTTCAACATCTTTATAATAAAATTTAATAATATCCAGGTAATTGTATCCCAGGTGTGCCATCCGGATGGCGCCCTGCTGGCTCAGTCCAACGCCATGTCCATAACCCCTGCCTTTAAAAACCATGTTTGCGCCCTGCTGCTCAATGGAGAACCAGGTGGATTTCAAACCAAGGTCGTATCGGATTGTTGATAAAAGTATGCTGTCAGCGAAATATACTTTTCGGGTGTCCTGTTTAAAGGTCAATGCATAATTCCTTTTTTCCGGGTCATTGACAGGGTAATTGAAACGGCTGGCTAAATAATCAAGCCAGTTGGCCTGCAAAATTTTATATTCCCATTTTGCATTAGGCATACCTAATGAGAAGGTATCATTAACAGATTTCAGATAGCTGGTGGAGATTTTCCAGATGTCTTCAGAATTGACAGTCTGCCCGCCTGAATTTGCGTGAAAGGCCGCCGAGATCATCTTTTCGTTCTTGTCCACAATCACATCACCGGCTGTTTTAAAGGTCGCTGCCAGTATTTCATTTGATTTGCAACGTCCCAGATATTGCTGGCAATGCACACTGTCGCACAGATTGAACCCTTCTTTGGAGTGCTTTTTTATATTGTTAAGTGCATAGGTCCGGCAGGTAATGGCCTGTACCAGATAAAAATCATTGTCTTTTACACTCCCGCCACCTTCTGATTGAACAACACCCGCCACATAATTTTCAATTTCTACCTGATTGATGATCAGAAAATAGCCATCCTGAACGGTGATTTGTAAATTATCATCATAATTACGTTCCTGAATATTCGTGTTGGATGGTTTGATTTTAAAATTGTTCAGCAGGCCGCTGCCGCTGATATTCAGTGATGTAAATTTTCCAAACTGTTTTGTACCTTTTGAAACATAGATGGTATCATTTTTTATCTTAAAAGTCGTAATTTCATCCCTAAGGATATCCACCACTTTTTTATCCGCATCAAAGACAGAGTATTTGCCAGACACAGGCATAAAATTAAAAGTATTGATACTGTATCCGGTAAAGATCTTTATATCGATAAAAGTTCCGCCAAAAGCTATGTTTGTCAATAATAAGGAAAACCCCAGCAAAATTGTTCTGTAAAATTTCATCTCATCAAACTTAAATTAAACCTAGTTCTACAAAAATATTATTTATTTGATAATGGGATAAAAAAAGATGATCGTTTTGATAACAGCACGTTGTTAATTGCAAATTTCCGCTAACTCATTCAACGGTTCGATGAAACAGGTTGCACCCCTGAAAAACAATCACCTGCTGACATTTCCTATTTTCTATTGCTCCCTGGTTTTTTTATCTTTCAGACTGCCTTCGAAAAGCTCAAATTTTACAAACCGGCATTCCAGCGGGCCATTGAATAAGGTAATTTTTTTACCGGGTTTCAAACCGATAAATTTCAAGGCATCAAAATGCGAACTGATGATCCATGCCTCATAACCGGCGCAGTGATTCTTCAACGTGTCACCAATGTCTTTATAGAGGCGGATGATGTCGTCAGGTTTTATCCGCTCACCATAAGGAGGATTGGTGATGATCATTCCTTTTTCCTTAGGAAACCTGAACTCACGGAAATCGCATTCTGTAAGGTGAATATCTTTATGCAGATGGGCTGATTTCAGGTTGGCAGCCGCTGCTGTGATAGCTGCGCCCGAATTATCTCCACCCACAATGTCGCATTCATATTCACTGATTTGCTCGTCAGCTTTTTCTTTAACATCATGCCATAGCGCATCATCAAAATTATTCCACTTCTCGAAACCAAACGATTTCCGGTAATAACCTGCCGGGATGTTTCCTGCGATCATGGCAGCTTCGGTAAGGATGGTCGCCGAGCCGCACATCGGGTCAAACAGGTTTGTTTTTTTGTCCCAACCACTAAGCAAAACCATTCCTGCAGCCAGCACCTCACTCATAGGAGCCAGCCCTTGTTTAACACGGTAACCCCTCCGATGCAACGATCCGCCCGAACTGTCAAACGACACAGAGCATTCATGCCCGCGGATATGAAGGTGAATTTTTATATCAGGATTTTCAAGTTCAACCGACGGGCGTTGATGGTATTTTTCCCGGAAATAATCGGCAATCGCATCCTTACACAACAAGGAAACATAATGCGAATTCGTAAAAAAGGTGTCCGACATGACCGTGTCAATGGAAATGGTTTTATCCGGCAGGAAAAATTGAGCCCAATCAAATTTTTTTATCAGATCAAAAAATTGCTCCTTATCCCGGAACTTGAAATCAAGTACGGGCATCAAAATATGCAAAGCGGTACGGCTGTTATAGTTGGCAGCATACATGGTTCGCAGGCCTCCGCGAAAAGACACGGCCCGGGTCAGGGTCTGTATGTCTTTGGCACCGATGGTTTTCAGTTCATCGGCCAGTAATCCTTCCAGCCCGAACTGGGTTTTGGCAACAAAAAGCTGATTTTCGTTCAATTTTTTTTTACAAAGATAGAAAAATAGAAAATAACAGGTGTGTTTGTAAATAATGAGTGTCGCAGAAACAATAAGAAGGATTTATAAATTGTAACACCTGATAAAATAAATTACAAATGAAAACGCTCTATTTACAAAACAGTTTCGTAATTTTTATACTTTTGTTACAACAATTATTAATGTGAAAATCTGAGATGAAGTTATTGGTCGTTGAAAACATCAGGATTTCTTTGGTGTCCATTCGCACGCACCTTCTGCGCACGATACTGACCGTTATGATCATCGCGTTCGGGATCATGGCTTTGGTCGGGATACTTACGGCTATCGAATCCATCAAAGGATCTATAAGCAGCAATTTCGCACGCATGGGCTCCAACACGTTCAGCATCCGGAACCATGGTATGCGTATGCATGGCGGCGACGAAAGGGCAAAAGATTACCGGAACATCACCTATGATGAAGCCATCGAATTTAAAGAAAGGTTCTCTTTCCCGGCAGTGACATCAATTTCCACATTCGGTACCGGCGCAGCAACCGCGAAATATGCCTCAAAAAAGACCAACCCGAATATTATGGTCCAGGGCGTTGATGACAATTACCTTACAACCTCCGGCTATGAACTTGAATACGGAAGAAACTTCTCTAAAAGGGAACTTTCAAATGGGGAAAATGTGATTTTGGTTGGAAAAGAGGTCATTAAAAAACTATTCCCCAACAACGAAAACCCCATTGACAAACAAATATCAGTCGGGGTAAAAAAGTATAAAATTATCGGCGTGATGAAAGAAAAAGGTTCCAGCATGGGATTCAGCGGCGACAAGAGTTGCATGATCCCGATTGCGAACCTCCGGCAATTTGTGTCAGGTAAAGAGCTGTCCTACACCATTAACGTGATGGTCACCAATACGACCTTGCTTGATGTGGCTATTGGCGAAGCTACCGGCACCTTTAGGGTAATCAGAAAAGTGCTGCCGGGCGATAACAACAATTTTGAAGTGGAAAAAAGTGATAACCTCGCACAAATGCTGCTTGAGAACATTCAATATGTAACCATGGCTGCCACGATCATTGGTTTAATAACCCTTCTGGGAGCAGCCATCGGCCTGATGAACATCATGCTTGTTTCCGTCACGGAACGAACACGCGAAATAGGAATACGGAAAGCCATGGGCGCCACATCAAACACGATAAAAAACCAGTTTTTGGTGGAAGCGATTGTAATAGGCCAGCTTGGCGGTTTGCTCGGGATTGTGTTCGGAATACTCATTGGAAATATCATGTCGATAATTCTTGGAAGCAGCTTTGTAGTTCCCTGGTTATGGATATTTTCAGGGATATTGTTATGTGTATTGGTCGGGTTGGTATCAGGCATTTTCCCTGCCATAAAAGCAGCACGCCTGGATCCGATTGAAGCACTCAGGTATGAATAAATACTGACATTTGAAGACTAGCAATCTAAATATCGCCATTCTTTTCTTTGCAATCTTTGCTCTTGCGATTTCATGCAGCCCGATACGAAAATACCCGGCGGACAAGCGCCTCCTCGTCAGTAACAAGCTGAAAATGAACAAAAATGCCATCGATGCTGCCGAACTAAAAACACTTTATAAACAAAAGCCCAACCGTAAAAATTTAGGTTTGTACCTGAATATCAGGTTTTGGAATTATGCTTCAAAGGGTAAAGAGACAGGCTTTAAACGATGGATAAAAAATACATTGGCTGCGGAGCCGGTACTGTTGGATACAACGCTGGCTGAAAGCACCCTGAAACAGCTGGAATATTATCTCAATAATCATGGTTATTTCAATGCTGACATTAGTTATTCCGTTAAATATCCAAAAAAACGTAAGCGCTGCGCCAAAATAGAGTATAAAATCACCACCTATACACCTTATAAAATTAATTCGGTAAACTACGCCATAAACGATGCCACCTTAAAAGCGTTTGTCTTAAGTGAAAAATCAAAATGCCTGATCATTCCCGGAGAAATCTATAATGTGGATAACATTGACGCAGAAAGAGAACGCATAACACGTACGCTGAGAAATAACGGTTATTATTATTTCAGTAAAGACTATATAAATTTTATCATTGACAGTTCTTTAAACACCCATAAGGTTGATATTAAAATTAAGGTCTCTGATGCGATGGCGCCTTCGGCCATAAAGTCCGATTCACTGGTAACAGCAAAACACAGGCGCTTTTCGTTGAATAAAATCATTATAAATACTGATTTTGAAACAGACAAAAACATCATTAACACTTATGATACAGTAAAGGTAATTATTCCGGCAAGGCTTAAAAAGCGACCTCCAAAAGTCTATTATTACGCATTCAGAAACAAACTCAAAATCAACAAAAAAACCATTTCTCAATCTGTGTACGTTGACAGCGGCGATATTTTCAACATTTCTGATGTCGAAAAAACGTATAAGAGTTTGCTTGACCTTAAGATCTACCGCTTTGTCAACATCAACTTTCAGGAATTGGAGCGGACTTCGGATGTTACCGGATCGCTGGACTGCATCATCAGGCTGACAAAATCTCCCACCCAGGCATTGGCCGTCAGCACCGAAGCGACAAACAAAGGCGGGGAACTCGGAGTTTCTGCAGGGCTTGTTTACGAAAATAAAAACCTGTTTCGGGGAGCTGACCTTTTTGATGTTAAAGTTAACGGGGCGGTAGAATTTCAATCGGTTAAAAAAAATGCCATTAAAGAAGAACCCGTCATAAAGAGCCTTCCTTTCATTAATACCGTTGAAACCGGGTTGGAACTGAATCTGAAGATCCCGCGTTTTTTAATCCCGATCAAACAGGAACGGTTCCCGAAATATTTCAAGCCGAAAACCATCCTTACTACCGTGTTTAACTACCAGATCCGTCCGGCTTACGAAAGGTATTACCTTTCCGGATCCTTTGGTTATCAATGGAAAGAAAGCGAACACAAAACCCATATCCTGACTCCTTTGCAGGTAAACATGATTAAAATCAATCCCGACTCTACTTTTAAAGCGCAGATCGACGCTCTGGACAATACTACTTTACAAAATGCGTATCGTGACCACATCACAACAGCGCTTTCTTATAGTTTCATTTACAACACACAAAAAATAAATAAAAACGAGGATTTTATTTACCTGAGGACCAATGTCGAACTTGCAGGGTTTATTTTCTGGATCACGAATCAGATCCGTAAAAAACAGGGGTCGTACACGCTGCTCGGAACGCCTTATTCACAATATTACCGTTTGGATGTCGACTTCAGGTACTACATGGTTTTCGATGAATTTAACCGGATCGTTTTCAGGACTGCGGCCGGTTATGGCTCACCGCTGGATAATAAGAATGTCCTCCCTTTTGAAAAAAGTTTTTATATGGGAGGCGCCAACAGCATGCGCGGATGGAGGCTTAAAACCTTGGGTCCCGGAGCCTACAAGCAACCCGACAGTATTTCGCTGGAAAAAATCGGTGATATTTCCCTGGAAATGAATGTGGAGTATCGTTTCCCGATTTATAAGATCTTACGGGGGGCAATTTTTCTTGATGTGGGAAATATCTGGCTGCGAAAGCCATCGAATCAGCTGCCCCTCGCAGTTTTCAATGTGAACACGTTCCTCAGTGAGCTGGCATTCGATTCGGGGCTGGGGTTACGCGCTGATTTCGGATATTTTGTCATCAGGCTTGACGGTGCCGTAGTAATCAAAGATCCGTCTATGCCGGTTCATTCCAGATGGATTGGCCAAAACTCCAATAAATTTATGGTGATCGGGAATCTCGGGATTGGCTACCCGTTCTGACGTTTCAGGATGAAACCGGCAAACAAAATTAATATGTCCGTGCAGGTTTGTAATGAGGTAAAATTACCTGACATTTTGCAAAACCGGGCAGGTAGAACCTGCAATAATAAACCGGCGGAGTGTTTTTGTTTTTACTTTAATAGCATTAGCCGAACAGGTTATTTACAAATTTCAGCTTCTATTAATATTGTTTGATTATTGATTATTATCTGGGTCTTCCACAAACATCCATCACACAAAATCATATCATTTTCAATTTTATTATCCGTATTCAATGGCGAATAAATTTTGAAAACATTGCATTTTTCTTTGTAGAAGCTACTATCGATTTCTCCTCTGAAAAGGAAAATTTCATTTCTAATTTTTGAAGCACCAAAAAAATTATACTCCCCTAATTCAGGTAGTTTGTTAATGTGGTAAGGTCTAATAAAAAAATAATAGAATCCAATCTTTTTAAAGCAACTTACAAAATAAACCATGGAGCTTTTTAAATAAAAATCACAATGTGAGGAGTGATTAACTATTTCTGTAAGTACCGAGTCTACCTTGTTGCTAAAATTTAAATTTTTATATTGGTAACTATAAGTATTAGAATTGGTAGAATCCACTTTAACTTGTCCACTTGAATTTATACATAGAATAAACAGAACAGATAAAATAAACACCTTTTTCATAGTAATACTTATATTTAGGGTTTCTATTCAATTAAATCATGCCTTCACCGAACTTCATTTATTTTTAATTTATGCAACCTGGCTGAACAGTATAAGTTCTGAGTTTAGCCTATTTTTATTCTTTTCCTGAAGTTTTAAAACCTATTCTTTTCCGGGTTTCTTGCTCTAATTGCTGCTGCTTGGCTTCTTCAAACTGCTTCAAGTATTCAAAAATCAACATAATCTTTTGATCCTGTTCAATATCTTTTCTTTCTATTTCTTCAAGTTTCCTGAGTATTTCTCCGTGTGTTTGAAGTAGTTTTCGCATCTTTGTAAATACGCGTATTATCTTGATGTTCACCATTATTGCCCTATCACTGTTTAAAACACTTGATAACATTGCAACACCTTGTTCTGTAAAAGCTAATGGCGGCTTCCGCAGCCCCATTTTCTCCTTATTGGATATCACAATTTGTGATTTCCAATTTTCTAATTCTTCCTGGGTTAGTCGAAACATAAAATCTTCAGGAAACCGCTTTTCATTTCTTTTCACTGCCTGATTTAGGATTCTTGTTTTTACATCATAAAGTTCTGCAAGGTCTCTGTCGATCATTACTTTTTGGCCCCGGATAACATAAATTTTATTCATTATAACTTCTTCCGGTAACATGATCTTATTTTCCTTCTCATTCATATTCTTGGTATAAATTACAAAAATAGAAAATATTAATTGGATGTCACAAATTGCCATATTCAATTTTTACTACAGGGAAGAAGCATTCTTTAGCAAACCGGGCAGGTAGAACCTGCAATGATAAACCGGCGGAGGCAGGAGCCTCCGCCGGAGTGTTTTTTTTAATTTATGAAACCTTGGCCAAACGCGTATACAATAAACGGTAGGCAAAAAAAAATCCGGACTAAGCCGGATTTTAATATTTTGAGATTTGTTAATTAACACTTTGCCAAAACAGGAAAACGCAAACGGGCCAGGTAAAAAGCTCCGAAGAAAATTCCTGTATAGAACAAATCACCTAAAAGGCTGTTCATAAAGAATGATATACCGTAGGTGCCGTTATTAATAAAGGCCAAACCTGCTGCGTAAGATTCCATCAGCCCTGCAAAATTCTGAGGATAAAAAGGACTTCCCAGCCATGCAGCAAAATTGGTGATCAGGAAAAACAATACCGTTGAAGCCACTGAGGCGCCAAGGACATTTAATACCTTGGGATTGCGCAGCATAAACATACCCAGGGCAACAGTAATTACAAAACTAATATACACAGCCGGCATGGTGTTATGAAAACCGAGCAATAAATCGCTTAAAAACAAAGCAGCTAATGGAATAATAAAAGCCAAATATTTTTTACTCATGTATGCGCCGCCAAACAATGCAATAGCAGCAATCGGGGTAAAGTTGGGCCAATGTGGGACCAGTCGCATTGCTGCTCCGGCAAAAATAACGGTAAGTACA